>ENA-ORBV01000161-ORBV01000161.1-microbial-mat-metagenome-genome-assembly--contig:-NODE-161-length-141894-cov-13.273028_pt1 | contig 141894 bp, 107 predicted proteins | sample MGYA00237777_ERZ505514 | MGnify/ENA primary metagenome ERZ505514 (study PRJEB26160, sample SAMN06269048) | microbial mat metagenome | isolation source: Oligotrophic lake microbial mat | place...
TTAGTCTCGTGGGCTCGGAGATGTGTATAAGAGACAGACCTTGAAGAAGGCGAAGCCGTAGCCCAAGGTGACACCTTTCCAAAAAGGTGTTACCTTGAAGAAGGCGAAGCGGTAGCCCAAGGTGACACCTTTCCAAAAAGGTGTTACCTTTTCGCGAAACGAAAGGTCATTCGGGAACAAGGGCGTTTCAACAGGGTACTTCGGGGTTTTGGGTCTTCGAAAAAGGGAATGCCGCCGAGCTTAGGCTGTGCATAACACATCATCGGTTGTCACTCCTGTTCAGGGAGGCTGCAACAGAAGCAAGGCTGTACGCGCTTTTGCAGACTCCCTGACAGGAATGACAAAGCCATGTAGGTCGTGAAAATAAGGATAACATTCAGTAACGCAAATGCGCAGACAAAATATGCATAGGCTCGCCGGTAAAACCTTTTGAGGAAAGGTGTTACCTTTGGGTTTCGTGTCACCTCTGCCACCAAATTACCTTTTCGAAAACAGCGCCTTAAACTTCACTTTGTCTCCAGTCACCACATTCTCGTTGCCAAACGTCAGCGAAGCCAGGTACAAGGCCAATCCGGCATATAGCAAGGCAAAGAACACCACGATCAGGATATGACCTACATTGAAGATGCCCTGGAAAATAGCGCCGATGGCCAAACTGATGTTCAGTATCGGAATCATGGCCGTTGTAGCGGTCAGATCCATGCCGGGCAACTGACTCATCAACGCCGGAATAATGATGATCATCATCAGGGGCGATACATAGCTTTGCGCCTCTTTATAGGAATTTGCCAACAACACCACCGCGATGCTGATTGCCGCCATAAATGCGGTAGCCAGCACGATGATGAGCGCCATCCAAGCCCAGCCTTCCGGCCCGATAGGGAGCGAAAACGCCTCGTCCGCCTTACCGCCACTCAGGAGTTGCACCTGAATGTACATCGCAACCAGCAAACTGAGTACATTCATTGTTGCAGATACTAACCCGACGGTATAGGTCGCGAGGAATTTCCCGGCGATGATTTCGCTCACTTTCAGAGGCGCGGTGAAAAGCGTTTGTAAGGTTCGCCGTTCCTTTTCGCCCGCCGTTATATCAATGGCAATGTAAATGCAGCCCGTAAAAATGAACAGCAACAGCATCATAGGCAGAAAACGCCCCATGATTTTGCCAATGACCCGGTCTTGTGGCGCGATGTTTTGTTCGCGCAGGTCAATGGGTTTCACAAAGCCTTGCGGCAATTTTTGATCGTTCAAACGGGCCAGCAACAAATTCTGACTGAGCTGTTCAATACTGGTTTTTATGTCGCTGACGCGTTCTTCCAGCAGGTCTTTCGACGAATCGTAAAAAATCGTCACGGTTGCCGACCGATTGCTGTCCAAACTGCTTTGATAACCGTCGCCTACCAAAACGCCGATGGTGTTTTTCATCGTATCAATCGCCGTTTGCTCAAACGCTTCGAGTTTTACGTCAAGTGTGGCATTGGCTTTGAGCGAGTCGTAAATCGGCGTGCTTTCCGCCTCTGGGTTTAGCAGCACCGTTACTTTTTCGGTATCGAGTTTTTCGCCTTGGCTTTTTCCAACATATCCGATCATGGTAAACATCACCGGATAGAGAAAAAACGGCATCAGGATGACGAGGAAAAGCATCCGCTTGTCGCGGAGTACTTCGAGCATTTCTTTGCGAAATATGGTTCCTATGATATGACTTCTCATGGCGATCAGGCGTTTACGAGTTGAAAGAATGAATCGGCTAAGGTGTTTTTTCCGGTTTGGGCATTCAGGTCGGCCGGCGTTCCTGCGTAAACCAAACGACCGGTGTGGATGACCAGCACCTTGTCACAAAGGCGTTCGACTTCGTCTAAATGGTGGGTGGAAAAAATCACCGCCTTGCCTTCTTCTTTTGCCATGCTGCGAATAAATTTCAGAATGAACTCGCTGGCCATGATGTCTAAGCCGGTGGTTGGCTCGTCCAGAATCACAACTTTGGGGTCGTGTACCAGGGTGCGGGCAATGGACACCCGTTGTTTCTGGCCGGTGGAGAGCTTTTCGCAAAAGCGATCGCCGAATTCGTGGATGTGGAAGGCGTTCATGAGTTGTGCAACCCGGTTTTTGAGCGTCGTTTCCGGTACTTCATACAACCTGCCGAAATAATTCAGCAATTCAGCCGGCTTGAGCCGTCGGTAGAGATCCATGTCGCCGGTGAGGAATCCCAACCCTTTGCGGGCTTCCTGTTGGGCATGCTGCATGGAGTGCCCGCCGACAAAAGCTTCCCCTTCCGTGGGGGTCAGCAACCCGGACAATATGCGCAGGGTGGTTGTTTTGCCAGCGCCATTGGGCCCCAGCATTCCGACAATTTCTCCAGCTTCTACTTGAAAAGAGACGTCGCGCGCTGCCCATAAGCCGCCGAAATCTTTCGACAGTCCCCGGGCTTCAATTAGTGCTTGCATAATCTGGTTGGTGTTTTTGTTTAGAGGGCAAGGTATTTTTATGAAACCGATGCGCCGATTTATTACGACAAAAAGCAACGTTTTGAAGACGGGGAGTGGAAGTTACCTGAACTTAGGAACGTGGCGTTCAGCATTACAAAAGTTAGTATCTATTTCGCCGCTCGCGACCAACCTTCCCGCACCGTCAACATCTTGGGATCGTTCCGGCAAGAGGTCGGAACGGATCAAAGCTGCTGGCTCCAGCCCGGCTACAGAAAACACCATATCAAATCCCGGCTGTCGGTACAAACCCAATATCGTTCCAAATATCATCGAGTCGCAAGGCATCCAGGACACCGGCACCCGATACATAGTTGGAAGCGCTGCTTAACAAGTAGTGTTCTGCCAGGCTTACGATACCAACTTCTACCGGATTTTGATTGCAAACTGTCAACAATCATATCCGCATTATTGACGGCGGGCTGAACCCGCAACTTTGGTCTGTATGCGACCTCGGAGGTCGCAACAAGCAGCGCCGTTTTAAAATGAAGGTGTTGGAAAGGAATAGAGCTTGGGCACGAGCGGGTAATCGTGGTCACCAGCTTTAGCTGGCAGACCCCCTAATTGGGTCGGTGAAATCCAGCGGAACAGCACACGCAAGGCGAAGCCTACACGCGAGCAACAAGAACCACAAAAAAAGCCCTCACTCAATTAAAAGGTAACTATCCAGCCGCTTTGAAATGCTTTTTGCCATACGACCTCGGAGAGGTCAAAGGTTTGTAGAAATGCTCAATGATAATTCACAACAACACCATGAAGAATACAATTGGTAGTGGTGCTTTTATTATAGATGCCCCATTTTGGCAACCTGCTTACAAGGAAATGATCATCTCGAAGAATAAATTAGAAACAACCAGCCATGCCATTGAAGTTATTTTATCGAGAGGAGGAGCCATTATGGACAACGAAATCTTTGTTGATAATGTGAATAATATACCTTTTGCCGGGATACAGGTGACCAACACAAGTCGGATCAATATTTCGCGCAATTTCATCGTCGCTACCAATGGAGACGGAAAAACAGATGGTAGCATTGTATTAAGAAATTCTCCACAGGCATTTGTATATTGTAACACAACGGATGGTGATGGTGCCCGTAGTGGGCTTCTTTTCTTAGAAAACTGCGACGGTTCTATTGTCAGACGCAACCAAATGGACGACCATGCCCGTGGCCTTGCCATTATGAGTTTATACGGAGATGGCGTTACCGGGCAACAGATTTATAAAAATAATCGCTGGAATGGCGGCACAGCAGCCGAAGCGTTTATGGGGGCATTCCTGGTGTCCGGCATTAATCCCATGTTTTTCCAGTTTAGCCAATTTAAGGTGCAGGATAACACCAGCAACCTTTGGCCTAACCCTATTATTCCTGCGCAGGCTTCTTCGGGGCCATTAGACTGGTTCTATTATGATCCTGCCACAATTGATCCCGAATTATACTGTCTTACGCCACAGGAAGAAGAGAAGGATCCATCAAAAAAACTGACGGCATTTGAAGAGGGTTTGATTGATGGCAGCATTGAAGAAATTGAAGGGGCGGAAGGCAAGTACAGGGATATTGACTTCGATATTTATTATAAACTCCGGCGTTCAGGTACTCTACCACACCGATGGCGTTGCTATGTATAACCGATTGGGCAACATCATGGAGAATGGTGATACGCTCAACCCCCGGCACGAAAGCTGGACGGAGGATTTAACTGTCATTGGAGGCTATCCTACACCGCTTTCAGGTTTGTCTGTTCCTTTTCCCGGACACCCTTCCGAATACCTATATTTTCATCAGCGGGCGGCGCCAGTTTACTTTTCGCCAGTTATTGGCAGGAAATTCCTGGTTCGGGATGTTTATTATACCCATATTGACATGGAAGCTAATGGCGGATTAGGTCGGGTTATTTCTAAAAACAATCCTTTGTACGAGGATTTCAGTACGGGAACCGGACTAACGAAGATGGGCGACAACCAGGGGTGGTGGTTGGTACATGGTACTTTTGCATCGAACATTTACTACACTTATGTTGTGGACAGCACAGGGGGTGAGTTTACATCATGTAGATACGCTTGGGCAAAATATTTATGCTGGCAGCGGGTTACAGGATTGGCTCGGCCTTAGCGATTTTTCGCCGGATGGTACTAAATTTGTTCGAACGGACGCTCTTAACGGCATTACATTAATGGACTTTGACCGCTGCACCGGCCAGTTATCCAACGCCCGGTATTTTCCGATTGGGGATGGAAACCTCGCTGCCAGCGTCGCTTTTTCGCCCAATTCTCGATTTCTTTATTACAACAATAGCCGTGCTGTTCTGCAATTGGATACCTGGGCCAATCCCGATGAAAATCCGATAGATACCATTGCTTATTTTGATGATATGCCGCCTTTCAATGAAGGCAATCAATTTACCTACAGTGAACTGGCACCCGATGGGAAAATCTATATCGCGCCGGTTGATGCGCCGTTTTATCACGTAATCGAACGCCCTGATTTATTGGGGCAAGCTTGTGGTTTTCGGCAGCGGAGAGACCCCATTTTTCCGGTGCTTAATTATAGTTCCATTCCCCATTTTCCTAACTACCGCTTAGCGGCAATAAACTGTGATTGACATGAACAAGAATAAACTACTCCAATATTTTTTGCTGGCTACTTTTCTGTCGCCGATAAGGCTTGGCGCGCAGGTCTTTTGGGCAGCCGGTTATACCGAAAACTTAGATGTTGTAACGAATGGCCAAATTCTCATACAGCCATTTGAAGACGAAGTGTTGGCTCAAAATTTCAACAGTTCCGTACAATTTGAGGCCACAATGGCCGGCGCTTATCGCCCCAATGGTCAATTGCTTTTTTACACCAATGGGTGCCATGTTTATGGCGCTGATCACCAGATACTTTCAGGTGGGGAGGGGCTTAATCCCGGAGAAGTCTTCGACATGGCCTGTGACGCCTATGGCTATCTGGCACCCAAAGGTGCTTCGGTCGCAACCTTCCGCATCCGGCCTGATTTGTATTTTCTTATTCACACCGGAATGGAAAATTCGACCACACATTCTATTTCCTACGGCCCTTTATACCTGACCCGGATTGTTTATGATACCCTTAGCGGGGAAGTCACCGTTTTGTCTAAAAACGAGGTACTCATCAATACAGAAGTTGACCCCTTTGAGTTGGTGCGGCACGCCAATGGCAATGACTGGTGGCTGCTGACCAATGATTTTGGTACTTCCAATTTTCACAAAATCTTGCTTACACCGGATGGCCCGGCTATTCACGAAGTGCAAAGCGTAGGATACAATTTCCCGTTTCCGCCATGTCGCTGGCAGCGTTCTTTGTCTGCCTCGCCTTCCGGCGAACGTTTGGTACGGTTCAGTTCGAAGTGTGGTGCCCAGTTTCTCACGTTTGACCGTTGTAGCGGAATTTTGTCTGAAGCCGGATTTTCCCATCTGGAAAATGGTGTTTTTGGTGGCAGCGGCAGCGCCTTTTCTTCGGATTCAGAATCCGTTTATTTCTCCAGGTGGTATCAGGTGAGCAAGGCGCGCTTTGATACGCCCCCCGACACCTTGCGGGCTTCCTTCACTCCACCCACAGGCTATGGCGGCAGTTTTGTGCACATGTTTCGCGACCCTTATGGGCGCATCTTTATTGCGCCGCAGGCTTCCGAGCCTTACCTGCACGTCATTGAACCTAGCGATAACGTCCCTAATGTGGCTCAGGTGCAGTTCGAAGGGTTTGCGATGCCCAGCCGCATACAGCGCACCATACCCCACTACCCAAACTATAACCTCGGCTCGATAGCCAACTCTCCCTGTGATACCTTGCTGATTTCCAGTGCAGAGGATGTGCCCAAAGAACCGGCTCGATTGCGTCTTTATCCCAACCCGGCTAAGGATATAGCGGTGATTGAAATGGATTTTTCAGGCCATAAACACCTTACGCTATACGACGCATTGGGCAGGCCGGTGCGCAGTCTTGAAAGTACAGACTTGCAAGCGGAAATGAGCTTAGAAGGGTTGCCGGCAGGGGTCTATTACCTTCAGGCTGTACAGGATGGACGGCATTTTGGCAAGGTTAGGGTGTTGAAGCTTTAGGGAATAATTGTGTGGGCATCACGGCACTTTAAAAACATGATCAGGCAGCGGACGGACGATGATTTCACAAGCGACCATGGTTGTGGACTCTGGGTTGCACAAAACCTATTGCAGCACAGTATATTTTAAAAATATTCATTTTTAAAATTTTTAAAATTTAAGTAAACCTAACAAGTGCAGAGATTTTAGTTAAAGGAATAACAGTTCTAATTTTATACAAAAAATTAGAACTGTTATTCCTTCTTCATATAAAAAAGCCACTAATAATACAGTGAAGAAGTATAAGCTGCTTGGTTTTGGCAAACAATTTCGGCTGTATTAGGATTTGTAATTCCAGAGTTATACAAGCAATCCTGATATGAAAAAGCATCGGTGAGCGCTATATATACGCAGTACCAACACGTCCTATAATTAATATCGCGATTAATCACCGGATAAAAAGGATGCTGAGCGTCGGTATAAGAACTGTCCCAATATTGGATGCTGTGCCGCAGGATGGCAGAAGTACCAAGGATGGCCTTGGCGTTTGCCTGTTCAGAGTCAGTTGCTATCCTGTTATCTAAAGCTTTTAAAGCTTCTCCTACTTTAGCAGCGCCTCCGTTGTTGTATAACTCCAGAGGGGTTCCCATATCGAGCAGATTGATTGCTTCCTTATCTGTAAGGCGGCTTCTGTTCATTTGAACCCATTCTGCGATGCTGTTTTGGTTGAACGCACAAGTCGTACAACCTTTTTCTTTTGCCGTATTCAAAGCAGCTTTTACTTCATCTGTTTTCGCAATTGAAAGATAGAAGTCGTTGATAATTAAAAACTTTTCTTCATTAGTGAACAGGATAGGAGTAAGCCTTAGCCCACCGCCACCACTCCATACAAATCAAACTCCGTCGCCTCCGTCACCTTCACCATCGCAAAATCCCCCAACCGAGGCGCAAATTGCGCATCAGCGCGCACCAGCACTTCGTTGTCCACTTCCGGCGAGTCGCCTTCGGTACGCCCCACGAAGTATTCGCCTTCCTTGCGGTCAAAAAGCACTTTAAAGGTGCTGCCGACTTTTTCTAAGTTCTTTTCGTAAGAAATTTCCTGCTGGATTTCCATCAGGCGGTTGGCGCGATCGGCTTTCAGTTCGGCAGGAACGTCATCTGGCAGGTCATAAGCGCGGGTATCTTCTTCGTGGGAATATTGAAAAACGCCCAAACGGTCAAAGCGCATTTCCCGCACAAAGTCGCAGAGTTCTTCAAATTCCGCTTCCGTTTCGCCTGGAAAGCCCACCAGCATGGTCGTGCGCAGGGTCAGACCCGGCACTTTTTTCCTTGCGGTTTGCACCAAACGCCGCGTTTCCTCCTGCGTGATTTGCCGGCGCATGCGCTCCAATACGGCATTACTGGCGTGTTGCAGCGGCATATCTAAATAGTTGCAGATTTCGGATCGGGCAGCCATCGCATCAAAAATTTCTTCCGGAAACTTGCTCGGATAAGCGTAGTGCAGGCGAATCCACTCGATGCCTTCCACATCGGCAAGGGCGTGCAACAGGCGCGGCAATTCGCGGCTTTTGTACAAATCCAACCCGTAGTAGGTCAGCTCCTGTGCAATGAGCATGAGTTCTTTGACGCCTCGCCGTGCCAGGCTCTGCGCTTCGCGCACCAATTCCTCCACCGGGCGCGAGACGTGACCGCCGCGCATAAGCGGGATGGCGCAAAACGAGCAGGTGCGGTTGCAGCCTTCCGAAATTTTCAAATAGGCGTAGTGGTCAGGCGTAGTGAGCAGGCGCTCGCCGACGAGTTCGTGTTTATAATCGGCGTTCAAACGAGCCAGCAGGGATGGCATCTCAAGTGTACCGAACCAGGCATCTACTTCCGGAATTTCGAGCGTAAGCTCCTCGCGATAGCGTTGCGACAAGCAACCGGTGGCATAAAGTTTGTCAATCTCGCCCGTTTTTTTTAGTTCAGCGTATTGCAGAATGGTGTTAATTGATTCTTCTTTGGCAACATCTATAAAGCCACAGGTGTTGACGATGATGACGTTGGCGTCTTCCTGATCGCTGTCGTGGACCACTTCAAAATCGTTGCCCCGCAACTGGGTGATCAGGTTTTCCGAATCCACGATGTTCTTCGAACAACCCAGCGTAATCACATTGACTTTATCGCGCCGAAGCGTTTTTGTTTTCATATTTGTACCTTATGTGGTCGCCAACTTCAGTTGGCAAACCGGAAAAGCCCGGAGGGCTGTATTTGTTGAATCGGCAAAGATAAGGTATCTGATGTGAAGATCCCGCTGGGGCGGGACAAGTTTTGAAGATTTGAGGATTTCAAGATTTGAGCGCGGGCAGAGCCGGTAGGGTGCGACCCTCGCGGTCGCCCAAACACTCAACGAACCAACAACAAGAATGATTTGAAGATTTGAGGCGCGAGGATTTGAGCATTCCCGGGATTCAAATAAACAAATAAACAAATAAACAAAATCATCAGGCTTGAACACAACAGATCAACTCAACCGCGAAGTCCACATTCCCTTTCCGCCGCAGCGGATTGTCTCTTTGGTACCCTCTCAAACGGAGCTGCTGTACGATTTGGGTTTGCGGGAAGAAGTAGTGGGCATCACCAAATTTTGTGTGCATCCGGAGGTGTGGTTTCGCCAAAAGAAAAGGGTAGGGGGGACAAAAAAACTGAACCTGGAAGCCATTGCAGCCTTAGAACCCGATCTCATCATTGGCAACAAGGAAGAAAACGAACGTTCGCAAATAGAAGCCCTGCAAGCCCGCTATCCGGTGTGGATGAGCGATGTCCAAAATTTAGAGGATGCGGAAGAAATGATCGGGCGCATTGGCGCAATTGTGAATAAGGCCAATGAAGCAGCAGCATTGGTTTCCAAAATCTGGCAGTCATTTGAGGCGCTGAAAGTTTCGGAAAAGCGCAGGACGGCTTATTTTATCTGGCGAAAGCCGTATATGGTGGCCGCTACAGACACCTTCATCAACGATATGCTCAAGCGAGCCGGGTTTATCAATGTTTTTGGCCACCTCAGCCGATACCCGGAAGTGGACAATGCGATGCTTCGGGAAGCAAACCCGGAAGTCATCCTGTTGTCGTCAGAACCTTATCCGTTTCAACAAAAACACGTTGAAAAATTGCGCATTCAATGTCCCAATGCAGTAATTTGTCTTGTAGACGGCGAATCGTTTTCCTGGTACGGCAGCCGACTGCTCCATTCTGCTACTTATTTCCGTAATTTACACCGAGAATGTACTTTAAAATCATCATTCCATGAATAAACGTTACGCGCTGATCGGATGGATGCTTTGGACGACTGTTGCCGCAATGGCACAAGCAGTCCCCGTTTCCAACGATGACCACATCCCCGGACAAATTTTGGTGCGATTGAAACCTACTGTCGCAACTGTTGATTTTGACCGCAGTTTTAATGCCAGATATCGTTCTGCCGTTGCCCTTGTACACGAGCGCGCGCTGGGTTCCAGGTTCAACATGCATTTGTACACGTTCAATACGGATTTAGAAGACGGTCAATCCCTGCTCAATCAGGTTCGACAGCACCCGATGGTGGTTTCGGCACAGTTCAATTATGTGATCAAGCCCCGAACGGAGCCGAATGATCCTGCCTTTTCCCTGCAATGGACCGTAGAACGCATCGGCGCTCCGCAAGTATGGGATGTAACCACCGGCGGCGTTACGGCGCGAGGCGACACCATCGTGCTGGCCATCCTCGACAGCGGGTTCGATATCAACCATGAAGATTTGCGCGACAATGTCTGGATCAACCGCTCCGAAATTCCCGGCAACGGCCTTGACGACGACGGCAATAACTATATAGACGATATAACTGCCTGGAATTTCATCAACAACTCGCCTGCTCACCTTCCGGATGCCCACGGCACTTCCGTTGCAGGCATTGCCGGCGCGAGCGGCGGCAACAACATCGGCATCGCAGGCGTAAACTGGAACATCAAGCTCATGCTGCTGACCACCGGAAATGTGGCAGATGTCATCGAAGCGTACCAATACCTCCTCGTTCAGCGCGAGCGCTACAACCAGACCAATGGCGCATCGGGCGCTTTTGTTGTGGCTACCAACGCTTCGTTCGGACAAGAGAAAAAGTTTTGCAGCGAACAGACCCTCTGGGGTTCGATGTACGACCTGATGGGCGAAGTGGGGATTCTCACCGGCGCAGGAACAGCCAACAGCGCCTGGGATGTGGACGAAGTAGGGGATATGCCAACGACCTGCACCAGCAATTTTATCATCGCCACACTCAATACGACGCAGAACGACCGCCGTTTTCAGGGTTCTGCCTTTGGCAAGGTTTCAATTGACTTGGGAACGCCCGGAAACGAGTCGCATACCATTAAAGTTGGCAACGAATACGGTAGTTTTGGCGGCAATTCAGCGGCAGCGCCACACCTGAGCGGCGCCATCGCCTTGTTGTACAGCCTGCCTTGCGCCGGCTTGGCGGAAGACGCCCTGAGCCGCCCGTCTGAAACCGCCTTATTCATTCGTCAGGCATTGCTGCAAGGCGTTGATCCGGTGTCGTCATTGGCCAACGAAACGGCTACCGGCGGGCGATTGAATGTTTTTCGTGCAATGGAAATTATCCAGGAAACGTGTGGCAATACCAGTGGCCCGTTAGCGCTGACCAATGTTTTTCCCAATCCGGTTTCTTTGGAACTGACGCTGGAGTATGAAGTGCCGGATTTCGACCCGGTAGCCGTACGCGTGTTCAATGCCCTCGGACAATTGGTCTTCACAGATGTCATCGAACCGGCTCGTTTTGGGTCTAAAGAACACCGGATTGACGTAACCGGGTGGGCTACAGGGATGTACTTTTTTACCTTAAATCGTGGGAAAGACGTGATTACCAAAACTGTAGCGGTTTATTAATTGTGTGTAACTATTTACCACTTAGGACAAGTGGTAAATAGCTGCCAATTGTGTAAAAAAAAAGACCCCTGAACAAGATTCAGAGGTCTCTGGTTTGAGTCGTGTTGGTTAGTAATTGTTCTCCGCACGGAACAAGCGCTAAATCGCATTTGAAGAAGTGCGAAGGATAACCCCTAATTGTTTAATTGCCGTTGAACAGGCCGCCTTCTTTCTGAGGTACGCCAGCCGGTTGTTCCGGTTTAGCCTTCACGTCACCTTTGATCGTGAGGCGAATTTCTTCCTCATTGATGTTCGTCGTCAGGGTTACCACCTTGGTAAAAGGACCAACGCGGTTTGTGTCGTAGCGAACCTTGATTTCGCTGGTTGCGCCAGGTAGAATCGGTTCTTTCGGATAGGTTGGAACGGTACATCCGCAGCTACCTTTTGCATTTTTGATCACGAGTGGCTCGGAGCCTGTGTTTTTGAATTTGAACAACCGATATGGATCAGCGCCTTGTTCGATGCTACCATAATCTACGGTTTCAACTTCGAACTTGATTTTAGCGCCGCTGGTCTGCTTGGGTGCAAGCTTAACCGGTGTTACTTCCTGTGCAACCGCAAAAGTGCAAACAGCGGCTACGAGTGCTAATACGGACAAAATTTTTTTCATCACAACTAATGTTTTTTAGTTTAGGAAACGCTCACAAAGCTAAGCCAATTTCATAGCCCAAAAAAGAGACGTCCGTTGAAATCGAGTTAATGATGTGTTAATGGCGCTATTCCTTATCTTTGTTCGTTTTAATAAGAACTCTTATACCATTTTCTGGTTTGTAACTAAGGCATGAATTTTTTGCTTCAACATCTCGAATTACACATTAACGAAACTTCTTTGCTTCAGGGAGAACGCCTGTTGGAAGGGAAGCGAATCACCTATTGTGCTGAGCAGGAAAAAAACCTATGGGTTGCCACTGTTGAAGCCGGGCGTTCCTATGAAATAGAGGTAAAAACCAGCCCATCCAGGGTTACTGCCGCCACTTGCGAATGCGAACGGTTTTTGGAGACGGAAATGTGTGGCCATATTGCTGCGGTTTTGCTCCAGGTGCGCAACCTTCAACAGGCCCGCAAAGAAACTGCCCGCCAAAATGCTCCCCCAAGGCGCATGAAACTAAACGCCGAAATGATCCTGGGCGTGGCACCAACAGAAGATTTACTGGTTTTTTTAAGGGAATACGCCCGGCAGGATCGCGCATTTGCTTTAGCCCTCAAAGCTCGGTTTGCCGGGATGGTCACCGGTATCGGCAGCCAGGAAAAATATGTCCAGATCATCGAAAGTGCCATCAGCATGGCGCGCAAGCCGGATCGCACCCTAAACAAAAAAGGGAGCAATCAACTCCACGGCGCTGTCCAGGAATTACTGGCGCAGGCAGAAGATCATTGCGCCCGCGAGTTGTATGCAGAAGCGCTGAGTATTGCACAGGCCATCGTCGAAAAGATACCGCCGGTGATGAACAAAGCACAAGGGTATGAAGCCGCTTTGCGAAAAATGGTGGAAAAAGCACTGAATTTAATCCACCATTTGACTGAAAAAGCCCTGCCTCCCGCCCTTCGGGAAGCGCTTTGGCACTATTGCATCGAAGAATTCGGTCGGGTGACCCACCGAATGCACCAGTTTGACGATCGCTTTTTTAAAATTATGATGGTGCTGAGTGTTGGTATGCGACAGCAAAAGCAGTTGCTCGATTGGATGGAAGAACACTTAGAACGGTACGCGCAAGAGCAACGCGACCCTTCTAAAATGGTCATCCTGCAATTGCAGTGGGCTGAAAAAGTGGCCGGTAAAAAGGCTTTTTTTGATATGGCCAGCCGGTATGCCTATTTACCGCCCGTCTTGCAGTTTGTGGTCGAGCGAAGCTTGGAATTAGACCAGCCTGCACGCGCCCGAAAAGTAATCCTAAACCTCCTCAAAACCAATAAAAGCCAGGAGAATACCGGAGAAATAGACGAAATGCTGCTCCGCATTGCGCTGCACGAGAAAGATGGCCCGACTATTTTTCAATACGCAAGGAAACGTTTCGTCGCCACGTTACAGGATACGTACTGGCAATTGTTGCGTACCCATACGCCGGAAGACCGCATAGCGGTTTTTGAACAAATCGTCGAAAGCTTGCGCAAACTGCCAGGTTCGCCCCAGAAATGGCAGGCCATTGCAGGGATTTATGCTTCGGAAGAGCGCTATGAAGATCTGATTGATTATTTGAGGCGCGCCAATTCCATTGAACTACTGGCGCAATTCGACCATTTGTTGCTGCCCCGTTATGAGGAAGAAGTGGGGCAGTTGTACCGCATTCTGTTGTTGCAATACCTCAAAAATCACATCGGCTATCGCCCTTCCAAGCGCATCCGCGAATTGCTCGATCACTTAGTCGCGGTGGGCGCACCCGAATTGGCGGCTTCCCTGATCACTTTGTTCAAAGCGTCTTACCCCGAACGGCAGTCTTTGATGGAGGAGCTAAAACTATACGGGCGATGAAAGTAGAATTTTGGTTTATTGGCAAAACCAACGAAAGTTACTTAGAAGCAGGCATGGGTATTTATGAAAAGCGTTTGCGGCGATACCTGCCGTTTCAGATGCAGTGCTTGCCCGACGTTCGCCAGGCGGGCAATCTCGCTCCCGAACAGCTCAAAACGAAAGAAGGCGAAGCCATCCTTTCCAAAACCAAGCCGGAAGACCTGCTGGTGTTGCTGGACGAAAAAGGTCAAAGCTTTACTTCAGAGGGCTTTGCCCGCTACGTGGAACAACAGTTGTCGGGAAGCAAACACCGGCTCATTTTTCTGGTAGGCGGAGCTTATGGCTTTTCCGGGGAAGTATACCAACGGGCAGATGCAAAACTTGCCTTGTCGGCAATGACTTTTTCACATCAAATGGTTCGGCTGTTTTTTTTAGAGCAATTATACCGGGCAATGACGATCTTGCGCGGCGAACCGTATCACAATAACTAACCCAATGATCTCTCTTACGCTTGTTCTGGTCATCATGACCGCCCTGATATCTTACCAGGCTTTCAGCCGGGATCGCATGCTGAATGAACTGGCTTTTCATCCGGCGTCTATCCGCGAATTTGGTCAATGGTACCGGTTTATCACCAATGGCTTTATTCACGCCGACTGGGGTCACCTGATCATTAACATGGTGGTGTTGTTCCAGTTTGGTGAATTCGTGGAACGCTTTTTTATAAACGAGGTCTTCGCTTCGGAAGTGACCGGACGTATTGCTTTTCTGGTCTTCTACCTCAGTGCTGTGGTAGCAGCTTGTATCCCTTCTTACCTCCGCCACCGCAACAACCACGCCTATGCGGCGCTGGGTGCTTCCGGTGCGACCTCCGCGCTGGTGTTTGCCTACGTGGTCATCAATCCCTGGCAGATGTTTGTTTTTCCGCCTTTGCCAGCCGTGTTGTTTGGCGTTTTCTACCTGTTTTATTCCTCTTATATGGATCGCCGGGGCACCGACAATATCGGTCATAACCAGCACTTTTGGGGCGCAGTTTACGGAGCCGCTTTTATCGTCATTTCTCTGGCCGTCGTTCGCCCGGAATTGTTCCAACTGCTGCTCATTCGCTATCAGCAAGTTCCTTTTTTAAACTAAAAACATGTTCTTCATTCTCTCCAAGTTGCTGTACTTTATGCTAAAACCTTCCGTATGGATTGGCGGGTTTTTGCTTTACGCAGCCTTCGGAAAGGGGCCACGCTGGCGCAAACGCGCGCTGTACTTAGCCTTGGCGAGCTATTGGCTTTTCAGCAACATCTTTTTGGCCAATCAGGTAATGCGTCTGTGGGAACCGGAATCGCTTACCGCAAATGAAATCGAGACACCTTACGAGATCGGCATTTTGCTGGGCGGGTACTCCAATGTTTTTACCTTGCCTGATCACGATCGCCACAATTTCAGCGACCGGGGCAATCGCTTTTTTCAGGCTTATGAACTTTACCAAACCGGTAAGGTAAAAAAATTGCTCCTAAGTGGAGGATCCGGCAACCTGCTCCAAAATGTGCCGGGAGAAGCCGGACAAATGAAGGCTTATCTGATGCGGATTGGCGTTCCGGAATCGGATATTATCGTGGAGAACAGCTCGCGAAATACCTGGGAAAATGCGCTTTTCAGCAAGGAAATCCTTGGCCGCAACCACCCCGGAGCGCGTTGCCTGCTCCTCACTTCTGCCTGGCACATGCGCCGGTCGAAAGCCTGTTTTGACAAAGCCGGTCAGCCCACCACTCCTTATTGCGTAGATTATCTCAGCGAACGCACCCGGTATAATCCTGAAATTCTAATTTTGCCACATAGATTTGGGTTATATTATTGGGAATTAATGATTAAAGAAATGGTTGGATGTTTAATGTATCGGCTGCAAGGGTACAATTAAAGGTTTTAACTTTTTTGTTCTCTATTTTCCTAACAGGATTATTTCATAATGCTTATATTTGCATCGGTAGGAAAAACTTACCCTCCGCTATTGATATTAAAGGTTTGCCTTTGAAAACTTGGGCAAGCTAAAAGCTCCGTCTTATTCCGCAGAAAAGGCTTTTGCACCTTCTTAACCTCTGCTACTCGTCCAGTTAAAACTACTATGAGGTAAAACACGCACGCTGCTTTAAAGAGCGCCACAATTCGTATTCCATGAACACATATCGCCCTGAAAGTCAACAGCTTTCAGGAATGGCAATTTGCTATTTACTTATTTCAAAACCAATTTGCGATGTGTCGTGTGCATCTTGAAAAACTATTTTTGCTGTCATTGACTATGCTCTTGTCAATTGCAGTGCGGGGGCAAATAACCAACTGTCCCGGCGCGCAGGTGATCTGTAGCGACAGTGTCATCCAGTTTACGCCGCTTGGAACAGGGTTCAACGATTTTTTTAATCCGAACAACGATCCGGGGTGTCTGGTCACCGAAGAAAATGAAAGCGCGTGGTATTATTTTGCTTTCAATGAATTGATGCCGCCCAACAGTGTCATTGAATTTACCATTGATCCGAACGGTGGGATTAATGAAGATTACGATTTTGCAATTTATGGCCCTTACTTAGGTTGCGATAGCCTTGGATCGCCCATTCGGTGCTCTTTTGCCAATATTCTCTGCACCTTTTGCCCGCAAACAGGTCTGGGCATGGGAGCAACAGACGCTTCCGAAGGCGCCATGAATGAAGATGGTTTCGTGCTGCCTATTGTCGTGCAGCCCGGAGAAGGCTTTTACCTGCTGTTGGATAACTGGTATGGAAGTTCCACCGGGTTTCAATTGACCTGGGGGGGATCCGCCGCGCCTTTCCTCAACTGCCTTGCCGATCCGGATTGCAGCGCCATCCGCATTGAAGCAGGCGATGACCTTTCTTTTTGCGATGTGCCCGCAACGCCAACGACTTTACAAGGTTCAGCCAGCAGACAAAGCGCAGCCGCTATCTACGCCTGGTCGGCACCCAATGGGGAAACTGCATTTCTGAGCGACACCACTTCCTTGCAACCGACCCTGACCTTACCGCCTGGTTTTATGGGCAGTATACCTTACACCCTGACCATAACCGACGGCGCCTGTACCAAATCAAGCCGCCTGAATGTGCAGGTGGGCAATTTGTTTCAGGTGGAGATTACCGGGACTACCCAAATTTGTCAGGGCGATACCACCTTACTCTCTGTGGCTGGAACCTGGACTTCGCTGACCTGGTCGAACAACGCCCTTACACCAAACATCACCGTTTTTGACGAAGGCGTTTATTCCGTTGAAGCCACGGACGGATCCGGATGCACCGGCACGGATAGTATAATCGTCGCTTTCTATCAGGTCAACGCCGCCATCTCCGGAGGCGACAATCTTTGTGCCGGCGATACCCTGACCCTGCAAGCGCCAGCAGGCATGGATGTATTCACCTGGTCAGATATGTCTTCCGATTCAACCCTTGTTGTAACGGCTTCCGGGACCTACGGACTTACGGTAACGGATGCGAATGGCTGTACCGGCCAATCTTCGGTAACGGTTGTGGATCGCCCATTACCGGTACCTGCTATTGGAGGACCCACAGGCGTTTGCTCAGGAACCACGGCCACGCTCTCCCTGTCGGAAAGCTATGTGGTATACCTTTGGTCGGATATGAGTGCTGCTGACACCCTTTTTATTAATGCATCAGGCGCTTTTGCAGTGACGGTCACCGATACTTTTGGATGCCAGGGTGCTGCAACCATCAATGTTGCTGCCTTCCCCGATGCTACCGTCGCCATCAGCGGCAATGCTGGTTTTTGTGAAAACGAAACGACCCTGCTGACTGCAACACCCGGTTTCCAAACCTACTCGTGGTCCGATGGTTCCACCGGGCAAACACTTCTTGTTGACGCTGCCGGCGACCAGGGGGTAACCATAACTGACAACAACGGCTGTATAGCGGCTACAAGTTTATCCACAACCATTTTCCCTTTACCAGTTTTAAGCCTCAACGCAGAGGCCAATTTTTGTGCGGGTAGCGCTGTCGCCCTCAACGCTGGCGCTGGCTTCAGCGACTACCAGTGGTTACCGGGTGGTCAGGCTACCCAAATCATTTCCGTCAGCGCAGCAGGAACGTACCAGTTGAATGTAACCGATGCCAACGGCTGTATGGCTTCTGCCTCGGTTGAGGTACTGGAAAACCCGCTGCCAGCGCCCCAGATCAGTGGCGCTGCCGGTTTTTGTGCGGGCAATAATACGACCCTGAGCGCGCCGGGAGGCTGGTCGAACTACACCTGGACCGGCGGTGCTTCCAATACAGACTTGGTCATATCCAATCCAGGCGTTTATGGCCTGACGGTGACCGACGCCTTGGGCTGCAATGGCAGCGCTCAGATTACCGTTGATGCCTGGGATAACCCGACGCCGGTCATCAACGCGCCCACTTCTGTTTGTCCGGGAGGTAACGCCTTGTTGGATGCCGGCGGGACTTACGCCACTTATTCCTGGACAGGAGGCAGCGCCAATCCTACGCTTTCCGTCAACGCAGGTGGAACGTATGGCCTGACGGTTACGGATGCAAATGGCTGCACCGGAACTACGCAAACTTCGCTGACGGAATTTCTGGTGACGACGCCCAATATTCCGGCGCTGTTCAATGTGTGCGAAGGGGAAACACAATTGGTAGACCCGGGAAATACCTATACGAGTTACACCTGGAGTGATTTTAGCGACTTGCCCACCCTGACGGTGAGCGCTGCCGGCACCTATGGCCTGACGGTAACAGATGCGAATGGTTGCCAGTCAAGTGCAGCTTTTGATGTTGCTACTATTCCACTCCCAAACGTCATTTTGCCGGCACAAGCTGGATTTTGTGAGAATAGCAGCCTTACTTTAGATGCAGGCCCGGGGTTTGTTGCCTATCAATGGACGGGGGGATTTATGACGCCTTCCATCACGGTTTCTACGCCGGGAACCTACACCGTCGTGGTTACCGATGTCAATAATTGCAGCACACAAGCTTCGACCATTGTGGTAGAATCGCCAGCGCCGGTGCCGGTTATTGTTGGGGCTTCGTCGTTTTGTCCCGGCGACAGCACCCAATTGCAGGTGAACGGCAGCTTTGCCAGTTACCTCTGGTCAACGGACGCCCAAACGGCTGCCATATTTGCCAGCCAAACCGGAAATTATTCCGTAACCGTTCAGGATGTCAATGGCTGCACCGGAAGCACATCGGTTGGGGTGAGCCAGTTGCTCCAGACTTCAATGGCGATTACCGGGAATTCCAATTTCTGCGAAGGGGAGACGACCACGCTGAGCGCAACGCCGGGTTTATCCAATTACAGTTGGATCGGAGGCGCACAATCTCCCTCGATTACGGTCAATACCAGCGGTTTTTATGAGGTAACAGCCCTCGATTTGAACGGCTGCCCAACCTCCGCCAACATCAATGTCACTGCGGTTGCACTGCCGGTGGCCAATGCCGCAGCGGCAGGAGATATCACTTGCAATTCAGCGCAGGTTGCCTTAGCCGGCAGCGGCAACGGGAACAACCTGACGTATGAATGGCAAGGCCCGGGCATTGGCAACAGCAACCAGAATTTGCAGAACCCGATCGTTAATATGCCTGGTTTATACACATTGGTTATTACCGAACAACCTTTGGGATGTAGGTCGAATACTGCCTCGGTAACCGTCGCCGACCTGCGTTTTACCCCCGTGGTTACGGTTTCGGTAGCAGACACTTTGGATTGTAATACCGGGATGGTTGCTGCAATTGGGCAAGCTAACGGGAGCAACGCTTTTGAATACAGCTGGTACGACATAGCAGGCATAGAACTCAACGATGAAGTGTCAGCAACGCTGATGGCTACAATAGCCGGCACCTATCGTTTCCGGGCAACCGATCCCCTCACCGGATGCTTTGCAGAAGCTACTGCGACTGTGCGCAGCGACTTTGTTTACCCGGTTGTTAACGCCGGTGCCAATGGCCAGTTGAACTGCAATAGCTCAACGCTGATGCTCAGCGGGACTACAAACAATGGCAACAATAACTACAGTTACAATTGGCTGGCAATACAAGGCAATATCCAGTCTGGTGCCACGACTTTGACGCCTTCTGTCAACCAGGCGGGCATTTATGTACTGATGGTGGAAAACAACCGAAATGGTTGTGTGAGTTCGGACACCGTTGCCGTTTCCCTGAATACGCAACTACCCACGGCAAATGCAGGCGCAGATCAAACACTGGGTTGCGGTACGGATGAAGCACTACTCGACGGCACAGGATCCACGGTGTCGGCAACGCATCGCTACACTTGGGAAGATGCAGCCGGGAACGTCGTTGCCGAAGGAATTTCGGTTGTGATAGCCGAACCCGGAGTGTATACTTTAGTGGTTACAAACACTGAAAACGGCTGCTCCAGCGACGATGAAGTAGTCGTCGGGCTAAATGAAGATCGCCCGCAAATTACGGAGCTTATGGTAACGGATCCGAAGTGCTTCCGCGACCGCAACGGCACCATCGAAATTCTTTCCATTTCGGGAGGAATTGCGCCCTATTCCTATCAAATCAATGATGAAGCGCCGATTGCGTTCGGCAATTTTTCAAACCTGGCGTCCGGCGAATACCGGATCAGCATACAAGATGCGCAGGGATGTGCACTGGATACGTTAATTTTCCTGGATTCAGGTACCGATTTACGAGTGGAATTGGGGCGCGATCTAAATATTTTGCTTGGCGAAACGATAGATTTGGAAGCGTTGTTGAACATTCCTCCTGACGAACTAAGCGACATCCGGTGGGTGACTTCCGAAGGGGATACCTGCCCGGGTTGCATTGAATGGCAGGTTTCACCTTTTTATACCACCACGTATTCCGTTTATGTGCGGGATGAAAACGGCTGTCTTGCAGAAGATGTCGTAACGGTTTTTGTGGATAAAACGCGCCGGGTTTTCATTCCCAATGCGTTTTCACCCAACAATGACGGCTTTAACGACCTCTTTATGATTTTTGCAGACAGGGATGTGGCGAAGATCAATGACTTTAAAATCCTGGATCGCTGGGGGGAATTGGTGTACCAGGAGGAAAATTTCCAACCTAATGACCCACAGTATGGTTGGAATGGGATGTTCAGGGGGCAGCTATTCAGTCCACAGGTTTTTGTTTACCTTGCTGAAATAGAATTCGTTGATGGTGAGGTGGTTATTTACAAAGGTAGCGTGCATTTGGTCAGGTAATGAAGAAATCTTATCTTCGCTGCCGTTACTAAAAAATAAAACCACCATAATGCAACACCTTCAGGAATATATCCAATCCAACAAGGAACGGTATTTAAATGAATTATTTACCTGGCTGCGCATTCCGTCCATCAGTGCCGATCCAAAGCACAAAGGCGATGTAGCCCGTGCGGCAGAGTTTTGTGCAGATCGCCTTCGGGAAGCGGGTGCCGAAAACGTGACGATTTATCCGACGCCGGGCCACGCCATCGTCTACGGAGACAAACTCATCAACCCGGATTTGCCAACGGTGCTTGTTTACGGCCACTACGATGTTCAGCCACCAGACCCGCTTGATCTTTGGGAATCCGGTCCGTTTGAACCAGTGGTCAAAAAAACAGAAACCCACCCGCAGGGCGCTATTTTTGCCCGGGGTTCCAGCGACGACAAAGGCCAGGTTTACATGCACATCAAAGCTTTCGAGGCCATGATGAAGCACGATGCCCTGCCCTGCAATGTCAAATTCATCATCGAAGGGGAAGAAGAAATTGGTTCGCCCAACTTCCGGCCTTTTGTTGAGGCGCATAAAGAACTTTTGGATTGCAATGTAGTCTTGTGTTCCGATACCTCCATCGTTGCCAACGACGTGCCTTCGCTGACGACCGGCGTCCGTGGATTGGCCTACCTGGAAGTGGAAGTGACCGGCCCAAGCCGCGATTTGCATTCCGGCGTTTACGGCGGCGGAGTTGCCAACCCGGCAAATGTCCTTTGCGAATTGATCGCGTCCCTGTTAGACGAACACCGTCGGGTGACGATCCCAGGTTTTTACGACGATGTGCAAGTGGTTGGCCCCGAAGAGCGCAGCGAAATGTCGCGCATTCCATTCAACCAGGCGACTTACAACAAAAACCTCGGCATTGGCCAGGAGCTTGGCGAGGAAGGGTACTCAACGCTCGAACGCACCAGCATCCGGCCTACCTTGGATGTGAACGGAATCTGGGGTGGCTACACCGGGGAAGGTACGAAAACGGTACTGCCCGCCAAAGCGACGGCTAAAATTTCGATGCGCCTTGTCCCGAACCAGCGGCATGAGAAAATATACGATTTGGTGGAAGACCACTTCAACAAGATCGCGCCGCCTTATGTGAGCGTAAAAGTAACGCGCATGCACGGGGGAGAACCCGGCGTGACGCCCATTGACACGCCCGAATACCGCGCGGCGCACTTAGCAATGGAAAAAACGTTTGGCAAATCGCCGATTCCCAAGCGCGAAGGCGGCTATATTCCGATTGTTTCCCTGTTTCGCGACGTGTTGAGCGTGGATAGCATTCTGATCGGCTTTGGCTTGGATTCAGATGCGTTGCACTCGCCGAATGAGCATTTCGGGCTGTTTAATTATTACAAAGGCATTGAAACCATTCCTTATTTCTACCACTACTACGTGGATTTGAAAAAAGGCTGATTTACTACACATCATCTATCCTTTAAAGAATGAAACAACTTCCTTTAATTTTGAGTATTGTGGCACTGCTCGCAACTGTGGGGCTTGCCGTGAAAGTTTTCCAGTCGCCGGGGGCACCAGCAACCGCCGATACTCCGGCAGTCGAGCTGGAAAAACCCTTAAAAATCGCGTACGTCAACGCAGATACCTTGCTTGAAAAGTACGAGTTTTTCAAAAAGCAACGCGAAATTTTCCAAAAAAAGGAAAAAGACGCGGATGCTTCGCTGAAAGCCAAAGGGCGTGCCCTTGAAAAGGACTTCATGGCTACCCAGGAAAAAGCACAAAAAGGTCTGCTGGCACCCAGCGCGATGCAACAGGAAGAGCAACGCCTGATGGCGGCGCAGCAAAAATTAGTGGCCGAACAGGAGCGGGTCACCAAAACGCTGCTGGAAGAAGATAAAAAAATACGGGACGAGTTGCAAAAAGCAATCCTCGACCGGCTCGGCGAAATCAAAAAAGAAGAAGGATTCGACTTCATCTTCAGCTACACCGCCGGCGGACAATTGCTTGCCGCAAATGACAGCCTTGACATCACTCAGCGCGTGCTGGAGATTTTGAACGCGAAAAAGGAAGAATAGGAAGGAAGTGGGCAAGGGGCAAATTTGCCTACTTGCCCCTTGCCAATTTGCCAATTTGCTCCTCCCTGATCTCCAACTGCACAAAAAGCGTGGCGACCACAGCCGAAAGAATCAGGTAGCTTACCACGATATACACATACCAGGCACCGAAATAATTGCCTGCGCCAAACCAGTCGCCGCCCGATTGATACACAAAGTAGAGGCCAGCCGCCGATTTCAGCATTTCAAAATACATGGCATACGCGTGGCGGTCCATCAATTCCGTATAGGCAAACACCGAGAGAAAAATGAACGCGCCGTAGTAAAAAATATCCGGCGTGCCGATGCCGGCCAAGTTGGCGAAAAAGTAGACCAGCAGGAAATAGTTGAACGCCAATTGCAACCACGACCAGACGAGAAACAACCGGGACGCCTTGGTGTCGTATTTTTCAAAATTGTACGGATCAAGGATGCTGTTTACGGGGTATTTGTCTTTCACATCTTCCGGTCGCCACCCCGTTGGCATAAACCAGATGCGCACTTTATCCCACCAATTTCGCGTGTGCCAGGCATCCTGCATCAGGAGCCAGAGGTGCAAAAAATTGATTTTGATCGGATTCCAGGTGCGCACGGGGCGGGTGACGCCGTAAACGGGCGGAATCTTCGACAATTCTTCCTGAAATGTGCTGAACAGCTTGTCCCAGATGATGAAAATCTGGCCATGGTTTTTATCCATATATTCCGGGTTAATGGCGTGGTGTACCCGGTGGTGGGATGGGGTAACAATGACGTATTCCAACCAGCCCAATTTCCCGATCAGGCGGGTATGGTACCAGTATTGCAGGAAAAGGTGCAGCGGGCCGATGATGGCAATGACTTGAGCCGGCACCCCTAATAATGCTGCGGGGATCAACAGGATCGTGAAATAATTGACAAACGCTGAAATGGATTGCCGCAGGGCACAGGACAGGTTGAATTCTTCGCTGCTGTGGTGAATGACGTGGCGATTCCACAAAAAATTGATCTGATGGTGCCAGCGATGCGTCCAGTATCCCTGAAAATCAACGGCAATGAATCCGATGACATAAACCGCCCAGGTCGCTTCAATCTGCGTGAGGGCGATTTTGTCCACCAACCAGCCATAAGTGATGATGCTGATGGTCATGCCCAATACATCTTTTACTACGTTAGTGACGCCGGCACTGAAACTGGAAATGCTGTCAAGCCCCCGGATGACCTTTTTGCCTAAGTACCACTCGAAACCCTGTTCGATGAAATACAACAGGAAAAAAATGGGGACGATGATGTTGAGGATTGTGCCGTATGCTGCCATGTTGGGTCGGTTGTTTTGTTTAGAGCTTGTTCGGGAATTCCTCAATTGGCTGTGGGTGGCAAATTTTATTTTATACTTCGTTGGATTTTTTCGCCCTAGCTGCTGGCTATGTCTGCAAAATCCGCCTCGTCTAAAACAAAATTTCCTCACCCTCGCTCAAATCGAAGATTCGATGTAGTCAATCAGGAAATCCCGAACAAGCTCTGATCACAAATTTAGTTCTTTTGCTAATTTTGCCGCATGAAAACTCGATTTTTACCCGCAGAATGGGCGCCCCAAAGCGCCGTGCAACTAACTTTCCCCCATCAGGACACCGATTGGGCAGCCGTATTGGATCAGGTCATGCCTTGTTTCCTCGAAATTGCAACCACGATAGCCCGTTTTCAAAAAGTCCTCCTCGTTTGTCACAACCCAATGGAAGTTCGGGAGCTGATTCGTGGAAACAAAAGCCTCTCCAATGTCAAACTTGTTCAGGCACCAAGCAACGATACCTGGGCGCGCGACCACGGGGGCATTACCATTTTTGAAAATGGAAAACCCGTAGTGCTCGATTTTGTGTTCAATGGATGGGGACTCAAATTCCCGGCCAACCAGGATAACCTCATCACGCGCTATGTGCAGGAACACTACGCGGTTTTTGATGCTGAAATTCGCCATGGCGGCTTAGTGCTGGAAGGCGGCGGTATTGAAAGCGACGGACAGGGCACGTTGCTCACCACCGCCGAATGCCTGCTTTCGCCAAACCGGAATCCACATTTGAGCAAACGGGAAATTGAGGCAAAGCTGAAGGAGATTTTTGGATTGGATCGCGTGTTGTGGCTGCACCACGGTTACTTAGCCGGGGACGATACGGATTCGCATATTGACACCCTGGCGCGGTTTTGCGACCTGGAAACGATTGCTTATGTGCAATGCACCGACGCGGAAGACGAGCATTACGAAGCGCTTGGGCGAATGGAAGCAGAACTAAAAACCTTTCGCACTGCTGCGGGCAACCCCTATCGCTTAGTTCCGCTGCTCATGCCAGATGCGTGTTATGATGAGGAAGGAACGCGCCTGCCCGCTACTTATGCCAATTTCCTGATTATCAATGGCGCGGTGCTGGTTCCGACCTACGGCGTTCGACAGGATGAAGAAGCATTGGCCATCCTCAACGGCTGTTTCCCCGGAAGGGAAATCATCGGCATTGATTGCAGGGCGCTGATTTTACAGCATGGTTCTCTGCATTGTGTGACCATGCAATATCCGGAAGGGGTTTTATTCAATTGAATTTAAAAAAATGAGCATACTCAAAACAGGTATCGTACAACAATCCTGCACCGAAGATCGGGATGAAAATATTCGGAAAAGCTTCGCCGGCATCCGGGCTTGTGCTGCACAAGGCGCGCAATTGGTGGTGTTGCAGGAGTTGCACACCGGGGTATATTTTTGCCAGGTTGAAGAGACAACGCGCTTTGACCAGGCAGAAACCATCCCGGGACCTTCAACGGCAATTTTTGGCGCTATTGCGAAAGAATTAGGCATCGTGCTGGTTACGTCCCTGTTTGAAAAACGCGCACCGGGCATTTGCCACAATACGGCAGTTGTTTTTGAAAAAGATGGCAGCATCGCCGGGAAATACCGAAAAATGCATATTCCGGATGATCCGGCTTACTACGAAAAATTTTATTTTACGCCCGGCGATCTGGGTTTTCAACCCATTTCAACTTCCGTGGGGAAATTAGGCGTCCTCGTTTGTTGGGATCAGTGGTACCCCGAAGCCGCGCGGCTCTTGGCGTTGGCAGGTGCGGATTTGCTCATTTACCCGACGGCTATTGGCTGGGAATCTTCTGATGCGCCCGAAGAAAAAGACCGGCAGTTTGGCGCCTGGCAAACCATCCAGCGGGCCCATGCAGTCGCCAATGGTCTACCGGTGGTAGCGGTAAATCGCACGGGCTTCGAGCCGGATTGGTCAGGTGTGACGGGCGGTATCCAGTTTTGGGGACAAAGTTTTGTGGCTGGCCCCCAGGGAGAACTACTCTTTCAGGCACCGGCAGCGGAAGAAATTGCGGTGGTTATTGATATAGACAAACAGCGGACCGAAACAGTGCGCCGCATCTGGCCGTTTTTCCGCGACCGGAGGATTGATGCGTATGAAGGGCTTTTAAAAAGATATTTGGATTAAGACGCAAGCAGCTCCCGTCTTTTAAGCTCGTTATTCACCAATTGATATTCGCGGCTCATATCGCCGGTGATGGAAGAATTTTCTTCCGCACGACGAATGAGGTAAGGGACGACTTCACGTACCTGCCCATAAATCACATATTTGGCGGCATTGTAGCCCGCATTGGCTAAATTAAACGTCAGGTTGTCGCTCATGCCATACAACTGGCAAAACCGCAAATGCGGGTGGTTGCGTGGAATGCCTTTTTCATCAATCAGTTTTACCTGAAGCGCGGTGCTGGCCAAATTATGCGAAGCATTGCAGGATACGATGTCCTCGTAGTGGTCTACGCAAAAACGGATACCGGTATTGAACGCATCGTCTGTTGCTTCTTTGCTGGTGTGAATGGGGGAAGGATACCCCATTTTTTCTGCCCTTTCCCGCTCTTTTTCCAGGTAGGCACCCCGCACCAATTTTGCGCCAAGCAAATAGCCTTCGCGGCCAGCTTCGGCATAAGAATCTATGAGGTTTTGCAAACGATCGGTTCGATACATTTGGAAGGTGTTGAATACCACTACTTTCCCCCGGTTGTAGCGCCGCATCATCAAATTGGATAAATGGTCAATCGCGTTTTGAATCCAGCTTTCTTCGGCGTCAATAAAAACGCCGACGCCTTTTTGGCTCGCAGCGTGGCAGATGGCGTCTAATCGTTTGAGCACGGTGCGGTATTCGGCGCGCATTTCCCGGGTCAGGGTGTCGTCGCGTTGAATGGCTTCCAGCAATTCAAAACGAGCTAAGCCGGTAATTTTGGTGCTGATTACGGGAATGTGCTCCTGCTGGGATGCAAATTCTATGGCGCGGATATTTTCCGCCATAGTTTTGTTGAAATCCTCTTCTGTTTCTTTGGCTTCTGCGCCGTAGTCGAGAATAGACTGAACGTTTTGTTCCGCTAATTTATTGATGTTTTTAAGCGATTCCAGCAGGGTAGTACCGCCGCAGAATTGCTCGAATATGGTGCTTTTTACAACCGATTCCACAAACGGGAGGTGTAGTTTGATGGCCGCAATGCCCACTTTGGAGCCGATGCCCACCAGCCAGTGGTTATTCATCAATCCAAATAGCCAGGCTGCTTTTTTGAGTTCTTTATCCGTTTTCCAGCGAAAAGCGATTTGCGTATTGTTGAAATCAACCGGGGCACCAAGTATTGTTTTTGCCATTTTTTCAAGTTTTGAGAAGTTTTTGGGAACGGGCTGATTGCTTTCTTTCATGGTGTAGATTGGTTTTATTTGTTCCAGATTGCCCAGGCTTTTTCGGCCTGCGTATGCAACATCTCCATTCCGTTCTGTGTTCGAGCCCCCTGAAGCCTTCCTTTTTTCAGAAAGGAGGTTTCTTCAGGATTGTAGACCAAATCGAAAAGCAAATGTCGCTGACTTATTGCTTCATAAGGAATTTTTGGACAAGTTTCTGTATTTGGGCTCATGCCTAAAGGCGTTGTGTTGACAATCAACTGGTGCGCAAAGACGATTTCTTTTGTCAATTGATCGTAGTGAAAATCGCCTTCCTGGTTTCGGGACACCAACCGGAATGGAATTTGCATTTTGGAAAGCACAAATTGCACGGCTTTGGAAGCGCCCCCCGTTCCCAGCACCAGTGCCGCTTCCGGGCGTTCTGTGCCCAACGCATTCCGGAGCGATTGCTCGAAACCGGCGATATCCGTGTTGTGGCCGGTCAATTTGCCATTCGAAATATCAATGACATTTACTGCGCCTATTTTGGCAATGCCTTCTCCAAATCCGTCTAAAAACGGCAAAACGGCTTGTTTGTAGGGAATGGTCACGTTTAACCCCCGAAGTGTAGGATTATTTGTCAGGATTTCGGGCAACATCCCGATTTCCGCAATGGGGAATAATTCATAACGGCAATGCAGCAGCCCCTCTTTTTCAAATTTCTCTGAAAAATACCGCTTCGAGAAAGAATGCGTCAGCGGATAGCCGATTATGCCGTATAACTGTTCCCTCATCAATCTGTGTTTATTTGTTTATAGGAATCCTCAAATCTTCAAATCATTTTGAGTGTTTGGGCGACCGCGAGGGTCGCACCCTAGCGACTCTGCCGCGCTCAAATCAATCATGCGGTCTCCCCTTCGTATTCCCTTTCTGATATTGCGATTCCAGGGATTCCAATGCTTTCAATTCTTCTACAGACAAGGTTTTACCCAATAGTTTTATAAGATCCGGTTGCCCCGCATCCACCCAGGCCGTATACCAGGCGCTTCCGATGGACAGAATCGCGCCTCGCATGCGACTTTCCACCATGCCGGACATGCGGCGGTGGTAAGCTTCCGAATATTCCCTGCATTGGGTACGGATGGTGATGCCGTTGCGTTCTTCAAAGCAATATTGGCGGTCGGAAGGAAATTGAAGGCTTAATTCCCGTTCGGTCTGCAGCACGCTGTCCACCAGCAAATGACTGTCCAATACGATTTTCCAATAATACTCAGAAGGATTGGCAATGTATTCTGCGGCACCAACGAAGAAATCGTACGTTTCATCGGCAAACAGTTCGGGCAGGCGGCTTTCCCAAAATGCGTGAATCCCCGTCTGGTTGGAAAGTTGGCCATTGTAATTTTTGGTAGTATGCAAAGGCACGTAAGCGTCGCCAATGTAATGACCCATTTCCGCCGAAGTACGCAGGATTTTATCCACATTTCCGGATAAAAAAGCATACTTCAGGTTGTTCTGCATTTTTACCAAATGGTAAGGCAAGATCCCGTGTTCCGAAAAGTGGTCAACGGCATAAGCGCTGGCGCAGTTAACATTTGGTGGCCTGGCATCGCCAAAAAGCGCCAGCAAGGTATCGCAAGGCAGGATCCATTCGTCTTCGTAGTACTGAGACAAGACTTTTGCTTCAAAAAAATCCCGGAACGCTTGCGAATCGGCTGCTTCAAGGATGGCTTTGTTTTTCCGGTACAACCTGATTTGGGGAATCTTGTACCCGTCAATCATCAAGGTATCCCTTTTCACCTTCAAGCTGTCGCCCTGGGCGGTTACGAGGCCAATTTCGGTGTAAAACAGCAGCACGTCCGTCCAATATCGGGGCAAATTGGGAAATGGATAACTCCCCCATTGGTCTAAGTCAATGTAGTGCCGGGGCGCCTCATGCTTGGTGGCATAGCGCCTTTTGTCGGGATCCACCGAGTGTTCCGTAATGTATTCGAGGTGGGTTTTGTAAAAACGAATCATTTCCGGGGGCAGCGTAAACGTTGCTAAGCGGTTGATCCGTCGGTGCCCGAAAAAGCCCCAATCCGGCAAAACGAAAGCCAGTGTCGCTGCAATCAGCGAAACCAGCATTAGCACGCGGAGCAGCCTCGCTCGCATCCTATTTATTTGAAAAATGATTCGTACGGCCACAGTATTTTTTTAAGCACGATATGTTGAGCCATCATAAAATCGCCTTCACAATCAACGTAGTAACGCTCTGCTTCCGGCGACTCAATATATTTTTTCGTTTCTTCGTCGTATTCCTGCAATTTAAAAATCGGATGCAATTTAGCGACGCGTTCGGTGCCGTCGCCATGCCGCACCGTAATGGTGCAAAACGGCACTAAGCTCGAGATAGAATCGCGGTCTTTGTACAGGTTTTCAAAAGCTTCCGACTGAAGGTTTTCATAACCCACCAGATAGCTTTCCACAGCGCCGGTGCGCAAAGGGCGTTTGATTTCCGGCGTGATGCTGTGAAAAGGTTTCACCTGGTAAGATGCGCCTTCTTTGGTGATTTTGAACGATTTTTCCCGTTGTTTGTGGTATTCGATGCCCACATAAGTAATTTCTTCCGGGGCTAAAGAAAAAATACTTTTGTCGCGCCACTCGTCGTCCAGCAGGTTAAACCGGAAACGAAGATTGCCAGACCAGCTTGGGATATAGGTTACATAAGGTTGTTCTACGCCGTCGAGCATCATGTAGGTGCCGCGCTCGTCCGCCGTTGAACCACCGATGTAGTAGGATTTGATTAACCGGTTTTTTGCATCGTACAACTCCACTTTAAGCCCTTCGGTGGCAAGGCTCCGGATCATGTTTTGTTCGGCATTAATTGGCGGCTTGTATTTCATCTCCACCCGGTAAATTGCGCGCAGCAGGTTTTCTATGGCATTTGGCTTGGCTTTGTATTGGTCATTGTATAGCCAATGCTTGCCTTTGCGCTCCAGGGTCGTACGGTTCCCCTTTCGATCGGCAATGAAAATTTTGTAAATGGAAGCGGTATCTTTCACCGCAAACTGCCGGTCTAAGCCGGCTAAGGTTGTTTTGTCATCACCCTGCCCATACAAATACCAAAGCACTCCTGCGCCGAGTATAAGAAAGGCAACGAGCATCCATAAAGTACGTTTCATAGCTTTTAAATATTCTGTTTTGCAAATTTGCGTTTGCGCAGCACAAGGAAAAAGGCTGCAAAAATGCCAAAAAACATCAGCGGCACAAGGATGTTCTGCGCCTGATAAAATTCTTTATTTTTTCGGGCTTTAACCGTGTCAAGCAAGCGAAGTTTAACTTCTTTGCCACGCGCTTCGATGAAGCCTTTTTTCGCCATCAGGTATTCTACGGCATTGATCAGAAAGTCTTTGTTGGCATAATACCCTTTGTTAAACTCATTGAAACCCAGCGGTAAAAACGACGGACGCCCTTCCTGGTTGAAATTGACTTTGTTTTTTATAACATCCCCGTCTGAAACCACAATCATGGCGGTTGACTCGCTTTCGGGTTTGAACGGCGTGCCCAATTGTTCCAGCCCCGACATCATCTCGGCAGAAACGCGGTTTTTGTACATCGAAGGAAAAACCCCTTCCATCAAAACAGAGAGGGTTTGCGAGCCTTTGTCAAATTTCGCCGGGTCGAGGTTGTAGCGCAAAAATTCGAAATTCATCCCCACAGGGAGGTATTGGAAGCGCGAATTGGGCGAAGATTCCAGCAACGGCGTTCTGGTAGTTTGCATCGTGGCTCCAATGTCCCATTTGATGGTGGAAGGGTAGAACAGGTTCACCGCGTTCAGACTTTTCGATACCGGGTGATCCGTTCTCGGCGTGGCAGTGATGTGGTAGGGGTAGGGGAATAAATCGAATTGCGGCGCATTGCCCAAAGTCCCCGTCACCAAAGGGATGGAGGAGCATTGCATGTCGAGGACTAAGTTGGGTTCGATGCGCACCCCGTAATTGAAAAAGAGGTCTTCCAGATTCAGTTCGTATTCTGTCGGAAAATATTCTTTGCGCCCCTGAAGACTGTCTAAGTCAACCCGGATTTTATCAATCAGCCACAGGATTTTACCGCCGTGCATGACGTATTGATCCAGTTTGAATTTGTCTTTTTCAGAAAAAGGCAGCCGGGGTTTGGCCACGACCAAAAGATCGGCATCCTGACTGATGGCAACTAAACTGTCTAAATGGATGCGGCCCGTATCGTAGTATTGCCGGAGCGTTTTTTCAAAATCGGCGGTTTCTAAACCGGTCAACTCACCGTGGCCAGTTGTGAAAGCAACGACCGGCTTGTGGCCTTCTCTCAACTTTTGAATGGCGCTGGAAAATTTATACTCCAGCAAGCGAACCGCATTGTTCAGGATGATCTCGGGCGCAACGCCCGGGATTTCATTCTCTAGCAGGTTAACGGCAATACTCCGGCCTTTGTAATAACAGATCGCGTAAGGATAAATCAACTGCTCCCTGCTGCCGTCGCTTTCTTTGACGCGCAGGTTTATAGGGAGGATATTGTCTTTCTTCAACTCTTCCCGGCGCGCGTTGATTTCCTCCATCGTGCCGTCTGAAGGGTCTTCGAATTCGTATTCGAGATAACCCGATTCGGAACGAAAATCATCGAGTACTTCCCTTGTCGCATCTTGAAGCCGCTTGAATCCCGCAGGGAAAGAACCCTCCAGCAGGACATTGACAAAAACCACGTCATCCAAATTGTGCAGCAACTCGCGCGACCCCGGCGTAAGTGTGAATCGCTTTTCTTCCGTCAGGTCGAACTGTACGTACAGGGGTTTTCCGCTGAAACGCGCATTGGACAGGATGTTCACAAACAACAAAACGCCGGTGAACAACCCTAACTGCAGCAAAACCTGTACCCGCCTGTTTGTGCTTTTACTCATTTTTTTTCTTTTACCATTTTCTCCGGTCTAATGAGACCAGGGTGAGCGCAATAAACAACGCAATGACCGACAGGAAGTAGATCAAATCGCGCGTATCCAAAACGCCCCGGCTGATGGATTCATAGTGGTATTCCATCCCAATCATTTGAACCAGGTCGTCCGTTTTGCCCAGGAAAATCGGGAGTTCGCTGAAATAATAAAATCCCCAGTGCAACAATAACCCCAGAAAAATGGACAGAATGAACGCCACAATCTGGTTGCTGACCAATGAAGAAGCAAACAATCCAATGGCTACAAACGCGCCAGCCAAAAACAACAAGCCAATGTACGATCCGCCTATGGCACCGGAATCGAGGTTGCCGGGAGGCGAGCCGAGGACGTGAACCGTTGCGTAGTACAGCAGCGTTGGAATAAGGGCAAACACAACCAGCGTCATGCAGGCCAAATATTTGCCCAGCACGATGTCTAAGTCGCGCAACGGGCGTGTTGCCAGCAATTCAAAGGTTCCGTTTTGATGCTCTTCGGCAAATGACCGCATGGTAATGGCCGCCATCAAAAATAAAAAAATATTCGGCGCTATGGAAAACAACTGGTCAAGCGAAGCATAGTTGCTTTCCAGCAAACTGGTTTGCGGAAAAACAAACATGACTAACCAGAGGGTAATCAAAAACACGCCGATAACAAGATAGCCCACTAAAGAACTAAAAAATGCATTGATTTCCTTCCGGTATATTGACCACATAATTCGTTACTGGTTATCTGTTACTGATTTTGACGTTTACTAAACTTTCAAAGTTTAGTAAACGTAGCCCCATTACTGGTTATTTGTAACACCGTCTACTCCCGATCGCTCGCTACCGTCCACCCTCCATATAAAACCCATTCCGGTCGTCGTAAATGAGTAGACATTTATACAACTTTTCCCGGTTTGGGTCATCACCCAATTCATTCACCGTATTCCAAAGTTGTTTGTCATCGCCGATCCACTCCAGCATGCGATCGCGGTTGAAATCCGCAATCCGTCCGTCGGGAAAATAAAAGATTTTCTCAACCGCCAGTGTGGACTTTACCGGGACATTGCCTTTCCGGAAAGGTCTTTTCGTTAATGGGTTGTACGCCAAAATTTCCACTAATTCCGTGGTATCTGTTTCATAGGAAAAATAGGCGATTTTGCCCCTGACTTTTAAACCCGCAAAAACGACGGCCCGCTCGCGCGATGGCTCCGCCTCGCTTGCCATACCCGATCGCTCCACCTTACGTGTTTGCGATATTCTTACATAAGGCACCCCTTCCAGGCTGATTGCCAACACCGAATGCAAATCAATGTTTTCACCCGACTTGGTTTTTAACCTGGCCACTTTGGCCACAAAAGCCCGGGCGCTGGTGGTCAGCAAGGCTTCCAGGTCGTCCCATGCAAAATCGGGAGCGTTGCGGTGCAATGCCTCCAATGACAGGTAGACGCCATCTTTAAACAGGAAGTTTTTGGTGAGCAACAAACTATCGTCCGACTGCGCCGAAAGGGCGATCGTTGTCAACAAAAAGAAAGTCGCCAAGGTTGCTTGTTTGATCATGCTATGCACCAATCCAAATAAATTATTGGGTTAAATTTCGGAAAACATCCTCAATACTAATCTCCTCCTTTTTGATTTCCAGCAGGGTCAGGCTATTTGCTGCTGCAAACCGCGAGACCTCCTCCCGAATATCGTGTTTCTCGTCGCTGTACAATTTCCAGCGGTTTTTGCCCGAATTTTCCACCCGGCGCACGTTCGGCAGGGCTTTGAGTTGCTTTTCCGCAACGGTTTGCAAAAACTCCACCGTCACGACGATTTCTTTTTTGCCGCGTTCGCGCAACCGTTCGATGGGATCGTCGGCAACCAACTGCCCCCGGTTGATGATGATGACGCGATCGCAAAGCGCCTGCACTTCCTGCATGATGTGCGTGGAAAAAATAACCGTTTTTTCTTTGCCGATTTGCCGGATCAGATTGCGGATTTCAACAATCTGGTTGGGGTCGAGGCCGGAGGTTGGCTCGTCTAAAATCAGCACTTCCGGATCGTGCAGCATGGCTTGTGCCAGCCCCACGCGTTGCCGGTAGCCTTTCGACAAAGCGGCGATGCGTTTGTGTTGCTCCTGTCCCAGCCCCGTCATTTCAACCATTTCGGCGATGCGTTTTTCCTTGTTCGGCGTCCGGTGCAGGCGCGCCACAAAGGTCAGGTACTCCTTCACGTACATGTCTTTGTAGAGCGGATTGTGCTCCGGCAGGTAGCCAATGCGGCGGCGCACTTCCATCGGGTCTTTTTCCACGTCATAGCCGCAGACCTCTACCTGCCCTTCCGTTTGGGGAATAAAACAGGTAATGATCTTCATGGTCGTCGTTTTTCCCGCTCCATTCGGACCAAGAAAACCGAGTACCTGACCCTTGCCCACCTCGAAGCTGATGCCTCCGACCGCGCGCTGTTCGCCGTATAATTTGACTAAATTACTGACAATGACTGACATGAATGTTGTGTGCTGTTTGTAAATGACCTGCAAAGCTACAAATTTTCCTACATCGCCCAAGCATCTCTATTTGTGAATGATCCCGCATTTTTCCGGGCTTGCCGGCTGTTTTCGTTACCTTTGCCCCTTTCTTTGACAATAACCTGTTGTCTATTGTCTTTCGTCTAATAGCTTGTATCCGTCTGATCTAATGACCAAACTGCATCCTGTTCTCGTCAAGGCTGTTGTAGAAGCCCTGCAAACCATCTTCACCGAAGGCCGTCATGCCGACAAAGTGATCGAGCAAACCCTTAAATCCAACCCGAAATGGGGTTCGCGCGACCGGGCTTTTATTGCCGAAAGTGTGTACGACATCGTGCGCCGCTACCGCCTGCTATACGAAATTGAAGGCGCTCAACCCGCCTCGCTGGCCGATTGGTACCGGATCTTCGGCATTTACCACTTGTTGAATGAGCAGGAATTGCCGCCCTGGATTGAATTTGAAGGGGTAAAAAAAAGCCGAATCGCCGACAAAACCGAAGCGTTGCAACAAGTACGTGCCATTCGGGAATCAGTGCCCGACTGGTTAGATGCACTGGGCACCGCAGAATTGGGCGACCAATGGGAAGCCACCCTCCAGGCTCTGAATCAGCCCGCGCAGGTGGTGCTGAGAGCCAATACGTTGAAAACCAACCGCGAAGCATTGGCTAAACAATTAGCGGAGGAAGGCGTTGAAACAGCCCCTTTTGGCGACGATGAAGCATTAGTGGTAAAAAAACGGCAAAACCTATTTACCACCCCCGCCTTCCGCGACGGCCTGTTTGAAGTGCAGGACGGCTCCTCACAGCTCGTTGCCCCGTTTTTAGACGTGCAACCGGGCATGCGCGTGGTGGATGCCTGCGCCGGCGGTGGTGGCAAAACCCTGCATCTCGCCGCCCGAATGCAAAACAAGGGCAGCATCATCGCTTTGGATACCGAAGCCTGGAAATTGGAGGCGCTGAGAAAGCGGGCGACCCGGGCCGGCGCTTCAATCATCGAAACGCGCCCCATCGGCAACAACAAAGTCGTCAAACGCCTCTATGGCACCGCCGATCGCGTGTTGCTCGATGTGCCCTGCACGGGGCTGGGGGTGTTGCGCCGCAATCCCGACGCCAAATGGAAAATAGACGCCACTTTCCTCGACCGCGTTCGGCAAACCCAGGCACAAATTTTGCAACAATACAGCGCCATTTGCAAACCCGGCGGCAAATTGGTGTACGCTACATGCAGCATCCTGCCGTCCGAAAATGAAGCGCAGGTGGCCCGTTTTCTGGAAGCCAATCCTGAAACGTTCCGGTTGATCGCTCAAAAAAGTATCCTGCCCCAGGATGAAGGGTTTGATGGGTTTTTTATGGCGTTGATGGAAAGGGTGGGGTAGCAACCCGCAAGCCTTCCTTTTCCAACAACTCCCTCACCGCGCGGACAATAGCAACGGCATTGTCGCCATCTCCATGAATACAAATTGTACCGCACGGCACCGCGATCAGGGTGCCATCAACTGTTTCAATGCTTTGTTGCTGTGCCAATTGCAATGCCCGCTTTGCCGCCGCTTCTGGATTGTCAATGACTGCCCCCGGCAAATTTCGCGGCGTCAATGCACCGTCGTTTTGATAGCTTCGGTCGCAAAAAGCTTCCCGGCAAACGCGCAATCCATGCACTTCCGCAATTTTAAGCAACACGCTTCCACTCAGTCCATACAGGATCAAATCCGATTGCTGGATCTTGCAAACTGCCTGTACGATGGCTTCCGCAACATCGCGTTGCCGGGCTGCTGTGTTGTACAGCGCGCCGTGCGGCTTTACGTGGTGCAAAACGCCGCCTTCCGCAGCGGCAATGGCCTGCAACGCGCCAATCTGATGCAAAACCACCGCGTACACTTCATCCGGAGATAAAGACAGGTTCCTGCGGCCAAACCCCTGTAAGTCCGGATAGCCAGGGTGCGCCCCGATTGCTACGCCGTGATGCAATGCCAGCCTGACGGTATCGCGCATAACCACCGGGTCGCCGCCGTGGTAGCCACAGGCAATATTGGCGGAAGAGATCAACGGCATGAGCGCCGCGTCGTCGCCCATTTTCCACGGGCCGAATCCTTCGCCCATGTCGCAGTTCAGGTCTATGGTTAGCATAGGCTTTTGTTTTTTATTGCTGGCGCGAGGCTCCGGCCTCGTGTCTACTATTCATCAGGCTCTGCCTGATCCAAACCTCTCCGCCATTCCCAACCGCTTCACCTCCAGTTCATAATCCATCAACCGCTGGCTGGCTTCCGCCAAATCCACCATTTGAAAACGCACTACCTGACCTGTTTTTGCCTGTGCAATTTTAGGCAAATCCACGGCAATAACCTGTGCAATACGCGGAAAACCGCCCATCGTTTGCGCATCGGCCATCAGAATAGCCGGATCGTCGCCAGGTGGTATCTGAATGGCACCGGGACTCACACCTGTGGAATATATTTCTGTAAAGTTATGCCCCAAAGCGGCAAGCCCTTCAATGCGAACAGCCTGTCGGCTTCGGTCTTTTGAAATCCGAGCTGCGTTGTTTAAAAATGCTTTTTGCTGCGCTGTCTTCCACCAGGGCCACTCCGACCCCTGCAAAACGGAAATGACCAGCGGCGTTTCCAATCGGGGCACCAAATGCCCGTCCGGCCTGAAAAACCAGAACGCTATTTCCATTTTTGAAGGCGAATCAAGCTCCAATGCAGCGCGCAATACATCCCCTTTTTTCAAAGCCCGGCCTTCATGCCCTCCAAATCCGCCCGCTAAGTACGTAGAAGCGCTGCCAAAAACGGGGGCTAATTTCCAACCACCCGCTGTAGCCAGATACGAAAAATTTCCACCCGGCATCGGCTGAATCGTCAGCAAAGCGCCGTCCGGTACCCCAATGGCACGTTCAGCAGGAACCGACCGGCCATCTATGTACAAAGCGCCTCCCGCACCGGATAGCGCTAAACGCCCTCCCTTTTCCACGATTGCATCGAGCTTTCCCCCCGTGCATTCAAGGGTAGCTGCTTCGGGGGCATTGCCCAGCAACAAATTGGCCAGGACGTGGCTATGTGTGTCCATAGCGCCGGAAAGCGGAACCCCGTAACCGCGCGCCTGCGGCCTTCCCAGGTCTTGGATCGTGGCCAGCAACCCCGGCCCGGTGCTGAGTAGCCGGAGCTTCATGTTTTTATGGAGATGAAACGCACCTGCATCCCTGGGCTTAACAAACAGGGTTCAGGCGCAAAGGCATCGAATAATTTTAGTTCGGTTTGACCAATGACGTGCCAGCCAGCTGGAGATTCATTGGGGTAGATGCAGGTCATGTTTCCCGCGATGGCAACGCTCCCGGCTGGCACTTTCCGGCTGATGGTTTTTTTTCGCGGCAATTCCAGCGCCGAAGGAAGCAAACCCATATAAGGAAAGCCCGGTGCAAAACCGATCATCAAGACCCGCAACAAGGTTTCGCTGTGCAGTTGGATCACCTCGGCTTCACTCAATTGAAGGCGGTCAACTACTTCGGGTAAATCGGTGCCAAATGCGCCGCCGTAGCGCACCGGAATTTTGATAAGCGTTTTAGGAAGGTCTTGTACAGATGCCAAAGTTGCACCCAGGTTTTTAAGCTCCCCAAGCACCGCTGCTGCCGGAATGCCCATCGGCTGTCGCCGGAACACGGCCATCGGATCGAAATGCACGGTCAGGGTTACAATAGCAGGCACGGTAGCCAAAAGTCCCGGAAACGGCCGTTCCCGCAAGCGGGCATCAAGCGTTTGTACTTGTTGCCAAACCCCTTCTTCCGGCTTTTCGCCAAAAGTTACACAAACAGCGGATTCGCTTAGGATTGAATATTTTGGAAATAACATGATAAATTTTGAGTATTTGGTGATTTGAGGATTCGATGCTTCCCGTCAAATCCTCAAATCCTCAATCCCCCACCACCTTAAACTCCGTCCTTCGGTTCAACTGATGCGCTTCTTCGCTGCACGGCGTGCCGTCGCTGCATTGGTTGACGGGCTTGGTTTCACCGTAGCCCTTGGCCACCAGCCGGTCAGCAGGGATGCCTTTTGAAGCCAGCCAGGCTACGATTGCATCCGCACGGCGTTGCGACAATTGGAGGTTATAGCTTTCCGAACCGCGGCTGTCGGTATGCGAACTGATTTCCAATTTCAGCTCTGGATTGTCTTCGAGCAGTTTCAACAATTTTTTCAACTCGCCCAGGCCGTCGGCTCGCACGCTCGATCGCTGAAAATCGTAATAAATATTCAGCATATAGGCGATGCTGCCATTGTTGTCGGTATTTTTAGAATTGCCGGTTTTGAACAGCGCTGTTTGTTCGCGCGATTTATCCACCGCCGGAACAATTTTTTCGGTCGCTGTTTTCGTTCGGAAGGGCAGCAACTGGATTTCCAAAGGCTTGGTTTTTAAATGGTCGGCGCAAATATTTTCATCGAGGGTGTAGGCAAAAAAATCGCCTTTTTCGGCGCGCACTTTGTAACAGGAACCCGGTGTCAGCGCGATCGAAAACTCCCCCGCGTTGTTCGTGATGCCCGCCAGCGCATGGCCGCCGGCTTCCGACATCAATTGTACCGAAGCACCGGCTAAAGGAGAGCCGTCTAAGTGATGCACCACTTTGCCATTCAACACGATGAGCTGCACCACCGGCACCACTTCAGCAATCGCTTCAGGAATCGCTTCATAATCAACGGGCAGCACTGCTTTCTTTTGGCTGAAATGGTAAATATCGTCGTTGCCCGTTCGGTCCGATGCAAAATAGCCTTCGCGTCCGTCAGCGCTCAAAATAAAACCAAAATCGTCAAATTCTGTATTCGCCGGGTTGCCTAAATTTTCCACCGCTTCCCACTCTCCGCCCGACAATTCCCGACTGACGAAAACATCCTGGCCGCCCAATCCGAAATGCCCGTCGGAAGAAAAATACAACCGTTGGTCGCTGTGGTAAAACGGGTACAATTCGTCGCTGTCGGTATTGATATTGGGCCCCAGGTTGACTGGTTTGCCCCAAAGTCCGCCTTCGCGTCCGCATACATAAATGTCTTTGCCGCCGAAGCCACCCGGCATATCGGAGGAAAAAAACAGCCGGTTGCCGTCGGGCGAAAGGGCCGGATGCGCCACCGAATAAGCGGTATTATTGAAAGGAAGCGGCGTCAGGTTGCCCCAGGTGATGCTGTCCGTTAACGTTGCGTACATGATCTCTAAGCGATTGACCGCGAATTTGTCTTCTACTCCTTCCACTTTGCGGTTTCGCGTAAAATAAACCTCTTTTTGGTCGTTGCTGAAGGTGGCAATGGCATCGTGAAAACGAGATTTTAGTTGCGGGGAAAAAAGGGTTGGCTGCCCATAAACCGAAGTATCCGCCCGCATGGAAACCGGCACAAAGTACAAATCAAAGAATGCTTTGGCGTTTTCAGCGCCGCCTTCGGTAACCCGTGTAGAGCCAAAAACCAACCCGTCGTGGTAAAACGCAGGGCCAATATCGCTGGCTGCACCATTGAATCCGGGGCGGGATAAGACAAAGTTATCGGCGTGCGGTGCCATCAATTCCTCGCGGTAGGCGCAAGCCCGCGCCAACTGTTTTTTGCGGACATCGTAAGGGCGCTGTTTCAGGAACTGTTCGTACCAATAAGTTGCATCTTCGCATTTGCCATTGCGTTGCAACATGAGGCCGTAGTAGTATTTTTGGAAAGGCGTGGCATCCGGCAATTGCACAACCTGTGCGTACCAGAGTTCGGCATTTACGCAATCGTTGAGTTTGCGGTAAGCTTCGGCAATCGCCGCTTTTGCTTCCGGCAGGTCGCGCTTTTCCAGCACCTTTTTATACAGGTCAATGGCCGCTCCGTAATTGAGCGTTTCCATGTAGAATTGCGCCTTTTTTAATTTCGCCTGTTGGGCAAACCCGGGCAACGAAACCGCGCCGAGGAGGAGAATCAGCAGACAGGTTTGTTTTCTCATAGCATACTACTGGTTTATTTCTTCGGATACGAAACCAAAGCATATTTGTTACAATGCCGCATCCGGAGAAGGGTCGCTCACCTTGCAAAGTTAAGCAATAAGCGCTTTGAATGGGAAAAATATTGGCGCAAGCCACCAAACGCGCTGCCAACAGTAAGTTGGAAATGCGCTGCGCCGCTGCTTCAGACTCGTGTATGAGGTAGATTAACTGGATGGTCGGCATTGGACGTTATATTTTAGACATCAGATTTTAGATTATTGATATAAGACACCTCGTATTCAAAACCTGATGAATTGAACCGTATCTTTGTAGAGCAAATAAAAAACAAAGTCTGTGACTAACCAAACCTCATTGCAACATCCGCTACTCCAACCCCGATTGCTCCTCCAAATCGCCGCGGTCTGCGTTTTTACAGGACGCGCCTGGCAGCATCTCCGCTTCGATGCGCCTTACCGCACCCTGCTTTGGGACGAACGCTGGATGAAAAGCATCGTAGCCGCTTTCGGCATGGACTGGTCTGACTACGTGACAAGTCCCCGCGTGGATGCGGCGATTGACGCTTTCACGCGCGGCATGGGCTGGTTTTATGTCTTGTGCGCCGTCTGTGCGATCGCGCTGCCCCGCTTGGGACGCCCGGCTTCCTGGATCGTCACAGCGGGCGGCGTAGCGTTGGTATTTTTGGCGTTTTTGTATACCAAAGAAAAGTTCTTTTTTGCCGGCGAGTTTTTAGAATTCGCCCTGCAATGTGGAACGCCCTTCTTTTTGGTCTGGTTGAACCGCCACGGCGCACCAACGCCCGGGTTCATCCGCTGGTTGAAAATCGCCATCGCGCTCACCTTCATTTGCCACGGCCTCTACGCCACAGGTTTTTACCCCCGCCCCGGCAATTATGTCGAAATGACCATGAAAATCCTGCATTTCGACGAACAGCAGGCCGTCGCATTCCTGAACATCGCCGGTGCCTTCGATTTCCTGCTCAGCATCTGCATTTTTTTACCCTGGCATAAACCCGTCGTGATTGCGCTGGCCTATGCTGTGTTTTGGGGAACAGCCACCTCTGTCGCGCGCACCTGGGCTTATTTCAACCCCGAATTTTGGGACAATACCCTGACGCAATGGCTGCACGAAACGGTGCTGCGCCTGCCGCATGCGCTGGGGCCGCTGGTGGCTTTGGTCTGCATTGCGACAACACGCACTCCAGTTGCGACTCCGCCGATCTCCTGATCACATCATATTGATGGAGTTGATGAAAGGTAGCTTTTTCCACTCGCGCCAGAGCTGTAACTCAGCGAAGCCGAAGTTCTGCCCGCTCGCGCAGCGCCTCCGCCCCGTGCGCGCTATTTCCCAGGCTCTGCCGTCCCCATCCCCGCGCTCCTCAAATTTTCAAATCATCAAACTCCCCATATTGATATTCTAACCAAACAACCTTACTTTTGTAAAAGCTAAAGAGCGTGTCGTAAATAAGTTACTTGAATTGGGTGAGGGGATTTTTTCATCAGGCAAGGCGCGAGAAGGGAGCATAGCCTAAGCTACGCGACCGACGATCAACGCAACCTGATGGAAAAAGCTACCGCGCAAACCGGTAAGTTATTTACACACGCTCCAAAAGGCGGTTTTTCAAAATTTGGCCTGATAACAATGTCATCAGGCTCCGGGCTATGCCCTCATTGAACACGCAAAGCATACTGCTCCCTGCCCATCCATCATTATTGATTAAAAATTATTGTTAAATCATGAGCGACAAACAAGTATTTCTCCGGAATAATATCCAGGTAGAACCTTTGATCTATAACTGGTTTTCCTGGATTCAATTGATTTCGCCGGTAACCAGCGCCCTGAACATGGTGAAAAAAAACTTAGACATCATGAATTCCTATATCATGTCGCCACAAATGCACGCCGCGGCCATCAGCAACCCATTTTTTAAAGGAGGTCCTTTTATTGATTTAAAAGGAGAACGGGCAGATGAAATCAAAGCACTGAGAGACAAGATTGTAGAAGAAAACCCGGAAATATTTGAGCTTGTCAGTGCCATAAATGAACTGGATGGCCTGCTAAAGTCCGAGGCGAAAGGTTTTGCACTTGAAACCCTTTATTCCAAAATTCCCAAACCGCTTCAGGGCTATGTGGATCTTTATTACGACCTGGATCACAAGCCGGGTTATAAATTGATGGAAGCCCTGCTTTACAAAAGCAGGTATTACAAAGAATCCAATCAAAGCATTGCACTTTCGGAAATCACATCCGATTCTGACCGGCCTTTCATTATGAGCACGCCTCGTTTAGAGGGTCCTGGTGTCTGTCACCTCAAAATTCCTTTCCGTCACGACGCATTAGATGAGTTATTTAAAATGAAACGGACGTCAAACGGATTGAATTACATCAAAAATCGCCTCGGAATCACCGAAGCACAAGCCGGGCTGTTTGAATCGTTTTTCACAGAAGAATCCCCTGCTCCCTACCAGCCTTATACCGGCGATAAAGTCCGGGTTCGCTATTTTGGCCATGCCTGCATTCTCATCGAAACCGGAGCAGTAAATATTCTGGTAGATCCGGTGCTCAGCTATACTTATGAATCGGATATTTCGCGGTTTACGTACGATGATTTACCAGATGTGATTGACTATGTATTGGTTACTCACAGCCACTACGACCATATTCTCATTGAAACCATCCTGCAAATCCGGCACAAAGTGAAACACATCATTGTCGGCAGAAACCTGGAAGGCGCGCTCACAGACCCTTCTTTAACGCTGATTTTGAAGCATCTTGGCTTTAAGCAGGTCATCGAAATAAGCGACCTTCAGGAAATACCCATTCCGAATGGCAGCATTACCGGTTTGCCGTTTATGGGTGAACATCACGATTTGTTCATTCACAGTAAGTCATCCTACTTTGTTTCTGTAAAAGGGCATAAGTTTTTGATCATGGCTGATTCCTGCAACATGTCACCGGCTGTTTACGAGCATGTGCATGCGATTGTAGGCGATGCAGATGTTCTGTTTCTTGGAATGGAATGCGACGGCGCGCCCGTCTCCTGGCCATACGGCCCTTTGTTTAAAGAACAGGTACGGACAGACATTGACAGGTCCCGCCGTGGGCGGGGCAGTGATTATGCAGAGGCCATTAGCTTAGTAGACATCTTCAATCCCAAAGAGGCTTATGTCTATGCGATGGGTGCAGAACCCTGGGTACATCACATTCTCGGGGTTTCGTATACCGATGAATCGCATCCCATCGTCCAGTCGAATATGTTCGTAAGTGAGTGTGAAAACAGAGGCATAACCGCCAGCAGGCTTGTCGGAGAACGACGTAGTGTTGCAAAGAACTACTTTCTGCTTCGATCCTTCCATTTGGGAGTTTTTCTGGCCGCTTTCTGTTGGAGGAAAAATATGTTTTGCCGCGCCCGATATGGAAGGTGACCCTCAATATCTAATTGAAACAATGGAGCAAAACCAGGTTACCATCGGCTCTCTTGTTCCTTCTCTCTTGGCTGTTTTTTTGCAGGAGGTCAAAAAAGGTAATTGCCCGGCATTAAAACGAATTATTTGTGGCGGCGAAGTCCTTCTAAAAAGCCACGCGAATCTCTGTAGAGAAAAATTACCCCATGTAACGCTGCACAACCACTACGGCCCGACAGAAACAGCCATCCATGTAACTGCTTTTCAAGTGCCGGAGAATTTAGATGGATTCAGTGGAATACCCATTGGGAAGCCTTTCCCCAATGTTCAGATTTTCATTACAGACCAGGCCGGGCAGCTGGTACATGAGGGAGGAGTGGGAGAATTATGTATTGGCGGCATTCAATTAGCCCGGGGTTACCTCAATCAACCGGAACTGACCCGGGAAAAATTCGTAAAACCAGCCTTCGCAAACAGCAGTCAGGAACGGATTTACCGAACCGGAGACCTCGCCCGCTGGCTTCCTGACGGCAATCTGGAATACATTGGTCGCCGGGATACCCAAGTAAAAATAAACGGATTCCGGATTGAATTGGGCGAAGTGGAAAGCCTCCTCAATCAAGCCCCGAGCGTCCGCACAGCAGTCGTAGTCGCCCGGAAAGATCAATCAGGGAGCACACGATTGGTTGCTTATGTCGTGGCCGAAGACACCTTTGACAAAAACGCAGCCTCGGCCTATCTGCTTTCCAAAGCCCCTGCTCATCTGGTTCCTGCTTTTTGGGTAGAAATGAACCTCATTCCCTTAAGTGCAACTGGGAAAGTTGACCTAAAAGCGCTGCCCGAAGTGGATATTTCAGCACAGATTGGAAAAACATACCTTGACCCGAAAAGCGAAACAGAAAAACTGCTGGTCGGGCTATGGATGGAAGTGTTGCCACTTGCACAAATAGGTATTCGGGACAATTTCTTCGAAATTGGCGGGCACTCGTTATTGGCTATGCGGGTGGTTTCTTCGATCCGGGAATCGCTTCGGAAAGAAATAAAAGTCAAAGATATTTTTAGCTATCCCACCATTGAAACCCTGGCTCAATACCTCGACGGCTTGCAAGGGTCTGAAACAGGCCTTTCTGCGTGGATTGGGTTGCCCCGTGCGGAAAAAATCCCTTTATCCTATTCGCAGCAGCGCCTTTGGTTTATTGATCAGTTTGCCGGAAGTGCCCAGTACCACATGCCTACTGTGCTCCGATTAACCAACGAATTGGATTCTGCAACCCTCGAAGCCGCTTTAAAAGCGCTGGTGGATCGCCATGAAACGCTGCGAACTGTGTTCAAATCAGAAAACGGGCAAGCTTGCCAGGTCATCCAGCCGGCAGACCATTGGACGCTTGATATAGTTGAAGGAGCGGCATTTGAAACTGCGAACAATCAGGCTGTTTTCATTGGTGAAGAAGTCAACCGGCCTTTTAACTTGTCGAAAGATTATATGCTACGCGCTTGCCTGTTAACGCTTGCGCAAAATGACCATATCCTGGTTTTGGTCGTACATCATATTGCTTCTGATGGCTGGTCGCAACCCCTGTTGGTCAAAGATTTGGCCGAATTATACAGCGCAATTCAGGAAAAACGGGTACCCAATCTCCTCCCTCTTCCGTTTCACTACGCGGATTATGCAATCTGGCAAAGGCACCATTTTTCTGAAGCGGTTTTATCTGCAAAGCTGAACTGGTGGGTACGTCAATTGGATGGCCTGGAAGCGCTTTCTCTCCCGTTGGATTACCCACGGCCTCCCGTACAAAGTACACGGGGTTCAACCTTCGGCTTCAGGTTGGAAAAATCTTTAACGGAACGGTTAAAGTACTTGTCTTTGGACGCCGGCAGCAGTTTATTTATGACGCTGTTATCAGCCTTTAAAGTATTGCTTTATCGCTATAGTGGTCAGGAAGATATTTGCGTCGGCACGCCCGTTGCCAACCGGAATTACAAAGAACTCGAGCCTTTGGTCGGTTTTTTCATCAATACGTTGGCGTTGCGCAGCAACTTGGGTGGAAATCCCGGATTTCGTTCCTTGCTTGCCACCGTAAAATCTAATACCTTAACGGCATTCGCCAATCAGGAGGTACCGTTTGAACAAATTGTTACCCATATCACAACTGATCGCAGCCTCGGTTTCAGCCCGGTTTTTCAGGTCATGTTTGTCATGCAGAATATGCCGGAATCTCCTGACCTGCAATTAGGCCAGGTCGGCCTTGCTTCCCAGCGCATTGAACAATCCAGAGCCTTGTTTGACCTGACTTTTTCTGTCAAGGAAAGCCCGGATGGCCTGTTGGTTGCCATTGAGTATTGCAGTGATTTGTTTACCCGCAATACGGTCGAGCAAATGGCTGGTCATTTCCAGGTATTGCTTGCTGCTATCCTGGACAATCCCGATGAAAAAATTGCCAGCCTCCCTATGCTTGCGCCCGATGAAGAACGGCAATTGTTGCAGGAGTTCAACAACACCAAAGTCAGTTTTGACCTGAAAGACGGGCTGCTTGAATTGTTTAAAAAACAAGTTGTTCTTTGCCCCGACTGTATCGCAATATCCTTTGGCAACAAGCGCCTGACCTATCGAACGGTAGCCGAACAATCTGACAAACTGGCTCACTACCTGCGCCAAACCTACGATATCCAACCCGATGACTTGATCGGCATCTTACTGGATCGCTCTGATTGGGCCGTTATTGCTATCTTCGGTATTTTGAAAGCCGGTGCCGGGTATGTGCCCATTGATGCAGAATACCCACACGACCGAAAGGCGTTTATGATAACCGACACGAACCTCAAGGCATTGATCACGACAGCCGATTACCTCCACGGTTGCGCTGCATTCAACGTTCCGCTTTGCGCAATTGACCAGGAAATTAGCCAGTGGGAGTTGCCCGCAGTTCGATTTATCCCCGAAAGGAAACGCCAAAATCTCGTTTACGTCATTTTCACCTCTGGTTCTACCGGCAAACCCAAAGGGGTCATGGTGCAGGAAGACAGCCTGCTGAATTACTTATTCTACAGCATCGGTGCCTACCGCCAGGAGATGGAACCATTCAGTTTCCCACTCTTTACTTCCCTTGCTTTTGATTTAACGCAAACCAGTATCTTCCTCACCTTGCTCACTGGAGGGGAATTAGTTATTGAAAAGGGAAAGGACATTGATTCGATTTTGGGGCGCATCGTTCAAAACCCGACTGTCAATGTCATTAAATTGACCCCTTCCCACATCAATTTTCTGGAAAACAAAACCAACTCCAACCTTTCAATAGCCATTGTTGGCGGGGAACAATTAGAACAACAGCAGGTCGTCTGGTTGAAAGCCATGAACCCCAACATCCGGATTTACAACGAATACGGCCCGACAGAAGCGACGATCGGTTGTACTGTTTATGAAATCAACGAGCCTGAAAAGCCTGTGCTGATTGGAAAACCTATTGCAAACACCCAAATACTACTGCTCGATGAAGATGGCAGGTTGGCTCCCAAAGGCGTGCCCGGCGAAATTTGCATCGCAGGAGATTGCCTTGCCAGAGGTTACCTCAACCGGCCCGAATTGACCGCAGAACGGTTCGTGCCCAATCCTTATGCCTCAATTCCGGGTGGCAAAATTTACCGAACCGGCGACATCGGCCGATGGCATTGGGACGGCAACCTCGAATACCGCGGAAGAAAAGACAGCCAGGTTAAAATCAGGGGATACCGCATCGAACTCGGTGAAATTGAAAGCGTTCTGTCTACAGCAGTTGGCGTAAAAAGCTGTGCCGTCATTGCAAAACCTGGTCCCGATGGAGCACTCAGGCTTACCGCATACGTGGTCGGCAATGAAAATTATGACAAGGCCCGCTTTCAGGAGTATTTGAGCGCCAAACTACCTAAGTACATGGTACCTGTGCTGTGGGAACAAATGGACGCCCTGCCGTTAACCACTGCCGGAAAAATTGACCGGAAAGCACTGGAACAGAAAAGCTTTGATTTTCAAAACCAGGTTGAGTTTCTCTCGCCAAGAGATGAAATGGAAACACTGATCGCAAATATTTGGAAAGAACTGCTAAACATAGAAAAAATTGGTATTCAGGATAATTTCTTCGAACTGGGTGGGCATTCCTTATTAGCCGTGCGCGTAGTTTCAGCTATTGGCCATTCTCTGCAAAGAGACCTCCAGGTGCAGAATATTTTCACACATCCTACGATAGAAAAACTTGCCCGGTATTTGCAAATACTGGCTCCGGATCCAGATTTCATGCCGTTGAATGCAGTGGTTCGTCCGGAAAAAATTCCATTGTCCTATTCGCAGGAGCGGTTGTGGTTTATTGACCAATTGGAAGGCAGCAAACAATACCATATGGTTTTTGTGCTCAGGCTGCATAACCAATTGGATAGAAGCACCTTATCAAATGCATTAACTGCGCTCGTGAACCGCCATGAAGTCCTGCGCACGGTTATTAAATCGGACGAAGGGCTGGGTTATCAAAAAATCATATCCGCCACCCAGTGGGGCATGGGATACAACGAAGATCCGGCATTCAAAAATAAAGAATATCTCCACGCATTCATAAAAGCGGAAACCGACACGCCATTTAACTTGTCAGAAGATTACATGTTGCGGGCACATTTGGTGAAATGTGACGAAAACGATCATGTTCTGATCCTGGTACTCCACCACATCGCTTCAGATGGTTGGTCCAATAACATCTTCGTGAAGGATTTGACGGAACTATACAATGCGTTCCACGAAAACAGGCCCCCGAATCTTCAGGAATTGCCCATTCAATATGCCGATTATGCAATCTGGCAAAAAAAACACCTTTCAACTGGAATTTTGGCTTCCCAATTAGATTGGTGGGATGCGCAACTCAAGGGTATTGAGCCACTGGAATTCCCCACCGATTACCCGCGTCCTTTCAAACAAAGCACGCGTGGCGCCAGCATCGGGTTCCGTATTGATAAAGATTTGACGGATCAATTAAAGGCCTTGTCTGTAAAAAGGGGAGCTACGCTTTTCATGTTGCTGGTTGCTGCATTAAAATTGCTCCTCTTTCGCTACACCGGGAAAGAGGACATTTGTATCGGCACGCCTACCGCCAATCGCAACCGGAAAGAACTGGAATCCCTCATTGGCTTTTTTGTCAACACGCTTGTCATAAGAAGCGATTTAAGCGGCAATCCTGAGTTTATGGAATTGCTGGAACGGGTAAAAACAACAACGCTTGCTGCTTTTTCCCGCCAGGATGCCCCTTTTGAACAAATCGTAAGCAGGGTCGAATTAAACCGAAGTTTAAGCCACAGCCCGATTTTTCAGGTCTTGTTTTCTATGCAGAACACACCCGAAGCATCTAATCTGGAATTGGGCGACCTCAGCTTGTCTTCTGAATATGTAGAGCATACCACTTCCTTGTTCGATCTTCATTTTTCTATGATTGAATCCCCGCATGGACTACAGGTTGTGATGGAATATTGCAGCGACTTGTTCAGCCAGAAATCCATCGAACAAATGTCAAACCATTTCAAGATGATTTTGACGGATATTGCAGAAAACCCAAATCAGTTAATTGCCGGAATTCCCATGCTTACGGAGCAGGATAAGGCTCAATTATTAGTGGATTTCAACAACACTGCTGTGGTCTATCCGGCGCTTAAGCAACAAGGACAGGGGGATAGCACGGTAATTGACTTAATCGAAGCGCAATTTGCGAAAACCCCGGATCGCGTTGCACTCGTCTTCGAAGACAAAGTACTGACGTATCAGATGGTCAACGCCCTGTCTAATCAGTTGGCCTGGTACCTTGTCAAAAATACAGTTTTCAAACAAGGCGATTGCATTGGCGTCCTTCTGGAACGTTCCGAATGGTCAGTCATTGCGATGATTGCTACGATGAAGCTGGGAGGGGTGTATGTGCCCATTGAAACGACCTATCCGAAAGACCGGATTGGCTTCATTCTGGAAAACAGTGGAGCCACTATACTCCTGACGAACGGTCCTGACCCAGTAGATTTTTCAGGATTTTTGCTAGATTTGAAAGCGGGCGCAATTTTGGATGGATACGGTCGCACCAACTTGAATCGAGGCATTTTGGGGAGCGATCCATCTTATCTGATTTATACCTCAGGCCCTAAGGGTGTGCCTAAAGGTGTGGAGCAAACCCACCTCACGCTTTACAACCTCATCCTGTGGACCAGAGACCTGTCCGGGCAAATTCAGGAGCAACAGTATTTACAGTATTCTTCTTTTAGTTTCGATATGTCGCTGTATGAAATTTATTATGCCCTGAGTACAGGCGGCCAGGTTCACATTTGCTCCGATTCTATAAGAAAAGATTTTCAACAGTTAAAAGATTATATCATAACGCAAAAAATAACGACCCTTTCCATGCCTTATACGGCATTAAAACTGCTTTTTGGCGAGTTTCACATTGATAAATCCGACAAATATTCCCTCCGTGAAATTATTTCTGCGGGCGAACAGCTTTACATCAATGGCGGCTTGAGGGCTTTTCTGGAAGACAACCCGGAAGTAAAAATATACCACATGTATGGGTCTTCTGAGACCCATATTGTTACCGGAATCAGTTACAGTTTTGCTAAAGGCGATGTCCCCGTAGAAGCACCAATCGGAAAACCCATTAGTAATTCAGCGATTTACATTCTGGACAGAACCATGCAATTGATCCCGCAAGGTGTGGAAGGCGAAATATACATTAGTGGACAAGGTCTTGCACTGGGGTATAAAGGGAACGTACGCGGAACTGCTGACAAGTTTCTGGATCATCCGTTTATCCCGGGCGAAAAGCTTTATAAAACCGGAGATTTAGGCAAGTGGCTGCCCGACGGAATGATCAAGTACCAGGGCAGGAATGATGATCAGGTAAAAATTCGGGGTTACCGCATCGAATTGGGAGACGTTGAAAGCGCATTAAATCAGTCTAAAGAAGTAAAAACCTGTGCCGTACTGGCGAAAGCAAACTTAAACGGCGAGCGCCAACTGGTCGCTTACCTCGTGCCTGAATCCCATTTCGACAAAGCAAGATTACAGGCTTTCCTGGGTTCAAAACTACCGGATTATATGATTCCTGCCATTTGGGTAGAAATGGAATCCTTGCCCGTAACCACGACGGGTAAAATAAACAAGCAGGCATTGGTCGAAATGGATGTAGAAAGTATTTCTGCTTCCCTGTCTCAAGAAAATGTAGACCCCCGCAATGAACTGGAAAAAACCATAGCGGAAATATGGATGGACAAACTTGGTCTAAAATCTCTTGGCATTCAGGATAATTTCTTTGAAATAGGCGGCCATTCGCTAAATGCGATTTTCACTTTATTCAAAATCAATAAATCGCTGAACACCAACCTGACGCTGATGGATTTATTTGCCAATCCCACCATCGAAAAAATCTCCAGCCTGCTAACTGCCCAGCAAGTAGAGGCAGAAAATCTTTATCCGCTTAACTCCATTCAAAGTCAACTGCCTAACCTTTTTCTGATACCACCTGTAATGGGTATACCCATTGTATTCGAAGGCTTGGCTGGCAACCTTACCGGGCATTTAAACTGCTATGGCCTTCAATACCGGGGGATTTTCGAAAAAGAGGATTGGGATCAGAGCATCGAGGAGATGGCTTCCCGCTTTTTGAGCGACATTTTATCCGTGCAGCCAAGCGGCGTCTTTCATTTGTGCGGTTATTCTATGGGGGCTATCATCGCTTATGACGTGGCTAAAAAACTCGAGATGAAAGGCCACAAAACTACGCTCGCGCTGTTGGATCGCCCCCCGCTTAAATTAGAAGATTTGTCTCCTCAAAAAATTAACGCCGCTGTAAAAATTTATTCAGCATGGCTGAACCATGAATTGGCCGACGACGCACTGAAGACAATAGACAACAACAGAATCCGGAATTTTTTGAAACACAACATCACGATATTGAATAGATATGCGGTGGAAGGGCAGATAAATGGATCCATTTTAGCGCTCGAAGCTCTGGAGGGCAGAAAGGCATCCCGAATGAAAAACTGGGCCATGTTTACCAAAGGCATCATGGAGCAGGTATGGATCAAAAGTGGGCATTACAATATCCTGGATACTCAATACATTCCACATATCAAAAAATTGTTGCTGCAACATCTGTCGCAACCCCCGGTTAAAAAACCACTTTTCCAAATTGTCATTCAGGCAATAATCAGTAACTTAAAATCGAAACTGGACAAATTGAGGAAATGACATTTTAAAATGTTTTAATTAATCATTTATCACAACTTTTCTCATGGCTGATACTTCCAAAAAAATATACAGCAGGTCTTTTTTTTACCTGAAGAAACACTACCTGGCCGAGTTTTTCATCCTAATTTTGATCCTCTTCAGAAATGCCGGTTCTTTGGTATTTCCTTATTACCTCATGGTCATTATTGATGAAATATTTCCGGCCGTGGATTATGCCTTACTTTTAAAAACGCTGGGCATTCTTGTCGGCATTCAGCTTTTTTCTTCCCTCGCGGGCATTTTATCTACCTACCTTCAACAAAAGGTCAGCAATCGCATTATGGAAGACATCCGCTCTGATCTGTTCGAGCATGTGATCCATTTGCCGGTTGATTTTTACAATAACAACGATGTTGGAGAAGTCGTGCACAGCCTGAGCAACGAGGTCAATATTATCAAGACCTTCCTTACCTCCAGTTTAATCCAGTTCACCAGCAATATGGTGCTGATTACCGGCATATCGGTGATTTTATACTTTCTCAATCCCTTTTTATTCCTAATTTGTATCGGCATTATTCCAGTTTTGCTGATTGCGATCAGTTTTTTTCACGCAAAGCTCATTGCGTATATTGGCAAAGACCGGAAAGCTGACGCAGCCATTCTTTCTTTTATCATTGAGAAATTAGACAATGTTATTTTGATTAAACTTTTCAATCAATATCAATTCGAGTTAAAAAACCTGGGAATCAAGATTAAAGATTATGTAAATGTTAATTTAAAAGGTGCTTTACTCAATGCTCAGGGAACGCAAATTTCCATTTTTATCATTGCCGTTGCGCCCATTCTGGTCATCGCCGTTGGCAGCAAAGATATTTTTAACGGGTTGATGTCGCTTGGGACATTAGTGGCTTTTATCGAATACTTCAACATCATGATCGGGCCTTCCCAAAACATGGTAGGCCTTTACTACAGTGGCTTGCGGGCGCGGGAAGCCATGAGCAAAATCATGACCTTTTTCCAAATACCAATCCCTGAAAAAGAAAAAATAAACGCCTCCTCTCCAGCACTCATTCATACCATCACATGTGAGCAGGTTCAGTTAATTTTAGGCGATCGGGTTATTTTACAAAACATAGACCTTACGTTTAAAAAAGGAAAATGCTATGGATTTGTGGGCGGTAGCGGAAGTGGAAAAAGCTCTCTGACCTTTTTGTTGTGCGGACTATACAAACCAAACCAAGGCAAAATCCTGATCAATGATCAGGATGCAAAGGAACTGGGCATTTATGCCATCTGTGAAAAAATCGGATTGGTGAGATCGAATACGAAACTACAAAAGGGCAGTATCCGGGAAAACCTCCTTTACGGTGTGGAAAAAGCAGATGATCAGGCTTTAACAGCGGTTCTGAAAACAACCGGTTTGTATGATTATGTTCAGGAGTTACCCCGCCAATTAGACACCGACATTTCGGATTTAGGCACCCGCTTATCCGATGGTCAGCGACAACGGCTTTCTATTGCCCGGGCATTGCTCAAAGATACCCAGGTATTGATTCTCGACGAAGCGACCTCGGCAATGGACTCAATGAGTGAGAATGAAGTCATCGGCAATATTCTGAATATTTACCAGGATAGGATTCTGATCGTCATTAGCCATCGCCTGAGCACCATCCAAAATATGGACGAAATTATTTGTCTCAAAGATGGTACCATCGTTGAAAAAAACAACCACAATTACCTGATTGAATTCAAGGGTGCTTACTGGCAACTATTTGAAAAACAGCTTATTCACGAATAACGGCAATCGTTGTACCTGAATGTCAATAACGCATAAAACACAAACTAAAGATGGGAGCAAATTCCAATTTTCCGTACATTTGGAAAAATGATGAACCTGGTTCAAAGACATTGTCCGAGGTTTTCAAACACCAATATCCTGAGATTAAAAAAATATTACTGGATGGCGGCGCTATCCTGTTTAAGTCGTTTGGCATAGATAATCCCCTGAAACTACAAGAATGCGCCAATACTTTTCCTGGAAAATCCATTGATTATGCAGGCGGCAATTCGCCCCGAACCAACCTCCACGGCAATGTCTATACTTCTACGGAACAGCCCGCAGAAAGCTGGATTTCACTCCATAACGAACTTTCTTACGCAAGTATCTGGCCATCGCATATATTTTTTTGTTGTGAAACACCAGCGCAGGAAGGCGGAAATACCACCATTGCCGACAGCCGAAAAATTTTGGCCGACCTCTCCCCCGAAGTTGTAAAGATTTTCAGGAAAAAAGGCGTTCAATACATCCGTAATCTGCATGGCGGCCAAGGTGCCGGGCCATCCTGGCAACAGACCTTCGAAACCCAAAATCCCGCCGATGTAGAATTGCATTGTAAATCTAATGATATTTTGTTTGAATGGGGGCGTTCAAACAAACTAAAACTCATCGAAAAGCGGCAAGCCATCATTAAACATGCTGAAACCCAGGAAGAAGTTTGGTTCAATCAGGCTGATCAATTTCATCCAAGCACCAATTCGGAGGAAATCTATGAAGCATTAATGGAAATTTATGAAGACAATCTTCAGGAAATGCCTCAATATGTTTGCTTTAATGACGGCAGTGAAATTCCATTGGAAATGTTGGAGGAAATCCGCAAGGTCGGCCACAGGAATACGGTATTATTTGATTGGGAAAAAGGAGATTTGTTGCTTTTAGACAATATCCTTTCTGCCCACGGCAGATCGCCCTTTAAAGGCCCGAGAAAAATATTGGTTGCCATGACTTCCTGATCCGGATGGTTCAGTATTTCAGCGCTTCGACTAATGATTTAATTATCTGATAAACATTTTAATGTATGAAAAAAAGCACCCTTTTCTTTACAATTGTCGGTTTACTCATCGGTAGTCTCAGCGTAGGCTGCGGCAATACATCTAATGGAAAAGATGCGTCCGAAGAGGAAAAATTTGTCCCGAAAAAAGAAGACTATATTGGGACCTATGATATTATTGAAACCAAACACGGAAGAACTTTTGACGTCTTTGTCAAGAACGATACCCTTTTTTATTTCAGCGAAGATATTGGCAATTCAGTGATGTATGAAGAACCCAATGAGGTATTTGATGTTCCCGGACACAAAACCAGGGTGAGGTTTATGCGAAACAAATCCAATGAGATAGACCGCGCAATTTTTGTAACAAAAAAAGGCCGGTACACTGGGGTTAAACAGGTAGCCGACTCAACCTCAACAACAGCGCCACAATAAATTTCATGGAACGTAATATATCTTATTTCCATGAATTTGTGAATGCCACAAAGGATACCCTGATTGTGCAGCCACGCATGGGATTTAGCGCATTTTCAACGATGCGGGAAGGGTTGGAACGGGTAAAAAATGTGGCGGCTGCGACCATCGGTACCATTACCCTCGACAGTTTCACCAGAACCGGAGATTTCGCCAGCGCTCAGAAGGCCATCGAAAATGGAAGTGCTCTGAACGGTTATCCCATCGTTTCTTACGGAAAATCGGGCAATGAGCGACTGATTGGGGGATTGATCGGAAAAGATTTTCCCATTCAGGTCAGGCATGGCTGTTCCAGGCCGGAGCATATTTTTAGAGCTATTGTGGAAGCTGGAATTGATGCAACGGAGGGTGGCCCGATTTCCTATTGCTTTCCTTACGGCAAAGTACCTTTGCAGGACAGTATCCGCTCCTGGCAAACCTGCTCCGAAATGTTCGCAGCAGTTGAGGATAAAAAATACCACTTGGAAAGCTTTGGCGGCTGCATGATGGGGCAGCTTTGTCCACCATCCATGCTCATTGCAATCACGATTGCAGAAGCCTTATTCTTCAGGCGGTTTGGCGTACAATCCTACTCGGTAAGCCTCACTCAGGGTTCAAATATCCGGCAGGATATTGCTGCTTTGGCCGCACTCCATCTAATTGGGGAAAAATACCTCGGCTCTGCAGATAACTGGCACGTCGTTTACTATACCTTCATGGGGAAATTTCCGGAAACGATGAACGGTGCCCGGGCTTTAATGCGCGATAGCGTGCTGGTAGCAAAGGCTGGCGGCGCAAAAAGGCTAATTGTAAAAACCGCCATGGAAGCGCACCAGATTCCAACAATTGAGGACAATATCGAAGCATTGGAGCAAGCGCACCAGGATTTTCACGACCCTGCGGCAGAGGAAGTTTTAAGAAAAAAGGATGACGGCGTGGTTCAGGCAATTTATGAAGAAGCAGATTTTTTGGTTGACCTGCTATTGAATTTAAATCCTGCCATCGAGCGGGCAATCGAATTAGCCTTTAAAAAAGGATATTGGGATGTGCCATTTTGCCTTCATCCAAATAATAATAATGCTGCATTGGCAAAATTAAACGAAGAAGGTTTTATCTTGTGGGCCAATGCTGGTAAAATCCCTTTCCCAAAGCATATTCTCAACCTTGGTTTCTCAAATAAAAAACACCTTACTTCTGACGAACTGCTGTTTATGCTTTCATTCAATCAGTTTAAATACGATATGTTTGGTTTTATTGAAAAACCGGTGTCGAATCATTCCTGACCTTATTTACGACACACTCCTTAACATTTTTTAATCAACAAATAAAATCATGAAGCCCACAGCTCTTTTAACAACAATTCCCTCAGATTCCCACAACTGGAATCTGATTTATATGCAGTTGCTGCTTCAAGAAAATGGATTTGAGGTCATTAATCTGGGCGCTTGCACCACCTATGAAGAAGTAGCGCAAGCCTGCTGCAACATCTTCCCTGAGATTGTAGTTGTGTCTACCGTCAATGGCCACGGCTACCTGGAAGGAAAAACGCTGATAGAAAAGATCAGAGCCATCCCGGAAATGAAAGACATTCCCGTTTATATCGGCGGAAAACTGAGTACGGATAAAAATATGTCCTACCGTTATTCCGTAGAATTAGAAAATGCCGGGTATTCCAGCGTTTATCCTGAAGCCAGAAAAATTGCCGATTTTATTTCAGAATTAAAAAAGCAAAACAAAAAAGCTGCATAGCTCTTTATTTGAAACTTTGTCTTTCTTCTGCTTTTCTTTCAAAACAGACAAGTGTATTTTTTAATTTCTCCTTATTGGGTTTAGCCTGGTAAGTAGGTTGTTTGTTTCCTAAAAACAACCTTTCCTAATCTCATACCGTCGGCAGCATCAGGTATGTGCTTGTCTCCTATTGGCATTGCGTATGAAAAATAACTTTTTTAATTATTAAAAAAACAAAACATGGAGTCACAAAATTCACATGAATTGGTACTTGAAAAAGATACCTATCAACAGGCAATTTCTGTAATGGAAAAGTATGGAATCCCCCATACGGACAATCTCCCTTTAGTCGAATCAACGAGCGAATTTGAATTTGGTGGTCAGTACGGCGTCGAGGTTCCTGCAATCAACACGTTTAAATCCTTAAAATTGATTACCTCTTTACTGAAAGAACGGGACGTTTATTGTACCCGGTTTAATGAAACACACGGATCGTTTTTATTGACCGATAGCGAGATACAAGACATGCTGGGGCTATGCAAAGAAAGCGGGTATGGAATTACTTTCGGCCTTGGCCCACGGCCCGAGTACGATATTAAAGCGTCTTTTTACAGAACCAAATTTGGTCTGGAACTGGGCAGGCAACTCAACAACAATGATGCCATCGGGCATTCTGTGGCAGAAGCATTCCGGCTGGTTGAATTGGGATGCCGGGGGATCATCGTTTATGACCTGGGCGTATTGCGGGTATTGAACATCCTCAGAAGCAAGGGGGAACTTCCACAGGATACCGTTTTTAAATTGTCATCGCATTGCGTCATTTCCAATCCTTATGTGGCTAAAGTTTATGAAGAAAACGGCGCAGACAGCGTGACTACCGTACATGACCTGAGCATTGGAATGCTCCAGGAAATCAGGCGCGTTAACAAAAACCTCATCCTTGACGTACCTATTGACATTTATTTGGCAAAAGGAGGTTTTCTGAGGTTTTACGATGTAGCCAATATCGTAAAAGTTGCCGCACCGGTATTCCTGAAAATTGGCGCCAGCAGCCAAGCGGATCCGTACTCTACCATCACGGAAGACATCATCAAAAAACGCGTAGATCGGGTCGCTTTGACGCTGGAATACCTTAACAAGATGTCGCACAATCCAAGCAGGATTACCAAAAACAATCTTAACTTCAGCTTGCCTGTATAAGGAAGATTCCGGTAATCAAAAGTCGGTTTTGATGATTCTGGTAGTCAAAACCGACTTAATTTTCATCAGCCAACCGCGCATGCCAACATGAACCTAAGCGATTTTATTTACGAGAAAAAAAACGCCATCGCCTGGATTACTTTCAACAGGCCAGATAAACTCAATGCTTTACGCAGAAATAGCCGGCGAGAGCTACTCGAGCTTTTGGATGATTTTGACGGCGATGACACCACCAGGGTATTGGTACTAACCGGCCAGGGTCGAGCATTTTCTGCCGGAGCTGACCTTGCAGAGTTAGACGACACCGCCGAAGCATTTTTTGACAAAACTGCCAGGCGGGCGGAACTGGAAGAATTCCAGGACATTACCCGAAAAATAATTAGTCTGAAAAAGCCTGTTATTTGCGCGATTAATGGTATTGCAATCGGGGTAGGGCTTGAAATAGCCTTGTCTTGTGACATCCGGATCGCATCATCAAACGCACGATTTGCTTTCACAGAAGTGAAACACAGCTTGTTTCAAACCAACGGAGTGATGTTTATTCTGCCCCGTTTGATCGGATTTGGCAGGGCAATGGAGGTCATGATGACCGGCCGTATGGTTGACGCAGCAGAAGCGGCATCCATGGGTTTGGTAAGCTGGTCTGAGCCTGCGGATGTTTTTCTGCAGAACGTAGCGGCAACCGCAAGGATGCTATCCGAAAATGCACCCGTTTCTTTAAAACTCATCAAACAGGTAGGCTGGGAAAGTCTGTCCTCATCCTTGCCCGCTACAATGGAAATGGAAGTCAATGGAATGCTGGAGTGCCTGAAAAGTGAAGATATCCGGGAAGGTATTAAAGCCTTTGTAGAAAAACGCAAACCGACTTACCAAGGCCGATGAACATAGAAATTCCCCGCCTGAATTTTTTATGGGCTTATCTCTACCATTGGGCAGAGGCAACCCCGGATGGCATAGCGCTACACGAGAACGGGAAAAGTATGACTTATGCCGGGTTGGAGCTGCGGGTCAATCATTTAGCCGGCGAATTACTGCTACTGGGGCTTGAAAAAGGAGACCGTGTTGTCACAATCCTGCCTTCTGTTTCGGAATACCTGGTGATTTACCTTGCCGTCAGTCAACTTGGCGGAATTATTACCCCTCTTGATGTGCGGTATAAGGCGACTGACCTGGAGCGATTTTTGAATCAATCCGCACCGAAAGTCGTTTTCGCCTGGGCAAAAACAAAAGACAATCCCATCTGGGAACACCTGGCAAGGATTGAGCATCAAAACCCTGTTCGCTTTTTTTTCATAGGCGATGCTGGTTTTGGTGATCCGTACATCCATTTAATGGCAGGCAACGGACAGCCGGGGCTGGATGCCGCAATTCGGGCAAGGAGAAAAGAACTGACGGAAGAAGACAGCAACCTGATCGTTTTTACCGGAGGAACAACAGGACAGCCCAAAGGTGCCCTCTTGTCGCACCGCAATGTGGTAGCCATGGCTTATCATGAAGAAGCTTTCCTTCGCAAAGAATTAAGAAGAGCTGGATTTAAAGGCAGGATTTCTACGCTGGCTGCCTTGCCACCCAGTCATGTTGGAGGCACCATCGAGTGCATTGGTCTGGGCCTGCTGGGAGGCCACGAACTCTATTTTCTGGAACATTGGAAACCTGAGGTGGTACTTAAATTGAGTGCTGCTGCAAAGATTCCGTGGCTGGGCGGCGTTCCGACCATGTACGCCATGATGCTGTCCCTATCTGGCCTTGAACACTATGACCGGTCCGGCTTCTACCTGGCCTTGCTGTCAGGGGAGCGGGTAACGCTGGAACTAATTACAGGGATCCAAAAACGGCTATGCCCGCGAATCATCAACGGCTATGGCAGTACGGAAGCAGGCGCAGAACTTACTTTTACCCTTCCGGAAGATGCGCCGGAAAAATTAGCCGAGGGGTATGTAGGGTTTCCACTGCCTCAGGTTTTTATTAAAATCTTAGGCACTGATAACAAAGTCTTGTCGATCGGGCAAACAGGTGAAGTTGTGGTGAAATCCGATTTTACCATCCGGCAATATTTCCGAATGCCCGAAGAAGATAAAGCGGGTTTTACGGAAGATGGATTTTGCCGAACCGGCGACCTTGGATATCTGACCGGTGAAGGTGCCCTCTACCTGAAAGGCCGCAAAAAGCAGGTCATCCGGGTTGGCAGTTATACCGTCATGCCAACAGAAGTAGAAGAGTTGGCGCTCCAAATACCGGAAGTTGCCATAGCTGCTGCACTTGGGGCACCCCATGCCATTTTGGGTGAAGAAGTTTGGCTTTTTGTTGTTGCTCATACAGGGGAAACACTTCGGGAAGAAGCCATCCTCGCTTTTATAAAAAACAGCCTTGCCGATTACAAAGTGCCAAGGCGGGTAGTTGTTCGGGAATCTATCCCTGTCACCAGAATTGGTAAAGCCGACCGCAACAGCCTGATCAAAGAAATGGAAGAAGCCGGTTGGACGCTTTGATTCAGTTAATTTATTTTTTTCATCGGTAGTTTTAAACCCGAAAAATGAAAAATTGGTACAACAAGTATTTATTACCAGGCTTTATTTTTCAATCCATCATCATTGGCGGCGGCTATGGCACTGGCAGGGAAATGGTCGAGTTTTTTATGACCAAAGGGCCATTGGGCGGATATCTCGGAATGCTGATTTCTATGCTGATCTGGAGCTTAGTGATGGCTCTGGGGTTTGAGTTCGCTCGCAAAGAGCAATTATACGACTATCGTAGTTTTCTCAAATCCTTGTTGGGCAAAGGTTGGATCTTGTTTGAAATCATTTTTATCGCGACCATGATGCTCGTAATTGCCGTACTGGGGTCGGCTACCGGGGAATTATGCCAGTCATGGGGTATTCCCAAATTGGTAGGCATCGCGGTTATGTTTGCTGCTGTAGGCTATTTGGTATTTAAAGGCAGTAAATTAATCGAAAAAGTATTTTCGATTTGGTCCTTCGTTTTATATGGCGCTTACTTTTTAGTGATCCTGGTTGCCTTTTCCAAATTCGGAAATCAAATAGCTGCCCAAATGGGTCTTGATCAGGATGGCGATTCCTGGCTAAAAGGCGGATTTCAATACGCCGCTTATAATTTGGGAGCACTGCCAGCCATCCTGTTTGTTGCCCGCCATTTTGAAACCCGCAAAGAAGCCGTCATCGCGGGATTGGTATCCGGGCCATTAGGGATGATTCCGGCCATCCTGATTTACACGGCCATGCTGGCCAGTTATCCTGCTGTACTATCTGAATCTGTACCGGCTTTTTTCCTCATTGAACAATTCAATATGCCGCTGTTGCTCTGGTTTTTCCAAATTGTATTATTCGGAACATTTATTAAAAGCGGAACGGGGTTAATTCACGGATTTAATGAACGCATTGCAGGCGTTTACAAAGAAAAAGGTCAAAAAATGCCCGATCTGGCCCGTCTGGGGGTTGGGATAGCTGTTCTGCTAACCGCAGTATTTATTGCAAATGCCTTTGGCTTAATTGATCTAATTGCCAGGGGCTATGGATACATTACCTGGGCGTTTTGGATCATTTTTTTATTGCCTTTGTTAATCCGGGGTAGTTTAAAAATATTCAAAAAAGAACGACCCGACGAATCATACACGAATTAAACGACCTATCGAAACGCCGTCAGGCAGCCTTTGAGTATAATTATTTTATAACACATAAAAGCTAACAACATGGTGTTATCATGTCTGGAAAGACCTATTGATGTATTTAACATCACGGAATGGGGCGTTGACTTGGATCGGTTTTTGAATAACTTGACACTGCATTACGATATTTACGAATGGGATCACTATTTGCTCAGACAGAACCAAATTGTTTTTTTTCAAAAATACCTGCCGGAAGAAAAAAGGCACTCCTTTGACAATGTCTTATGGTCAGATTATTACGGCGGTAAAATCGGGGACGTAACCGTTAAGGAAATGCTGAATTTTATTCCGGAGGATAAAATACCGAAGTTTCACGAGATTAAAGCAACGCGCAAACGGCTGATTGCAGAATTTAACCTGACTTCGCTTGGCTACGACCAGTGGCGCACAAAACGCATACCGGCGCGGGCATTTGGCCAGTCTTATGCACTAACCAGCAACAGCGCTGTACTGGATTACAGGCAAACCACGGAACGAAGGTTCAAAGAGATGCCTGAATTATTGAATTGTGTTGATTTACAATACATTCTGAGTGGAATCGCCAATGAATTAAAAGAAAAAAATCCGGAAATTTCTTTTCTGAATATTATTGTACACCATACTTTGGTTTATTGTTATTCAAACCAACTGGGAACAAATTCTCCGGAAGGTATTCATCAGGATGGCATGGATTACATCGTCTCTGCTTTGGTACTAGAACGCAATAATATTTCGGGCGGAAAAAGTATCGTTTACGGCAGCGATATGAAAACCAAAATTATGGAAACTGTGCTGCAATCGGGTCAGGGTATTCTCCAACCGGATAAAAATACTGAACTTTGGCACGAAGTAACGCCCATCAAATGTAAAGAAGGCGTTTCGAAAGGCTACCGATCCACCATCGGATTTGACATCACCATAGAGAGGCCTGATTTGTAACTGGATAATTTTGATTAGCAATGAAAAACACTGTTCTTTTTTGCATTCCTTTCGCAGGCGGCAACAAGTATTCTTACACTGGTTTTCAAAGAATCGCTCCTTCCCATCTTGAACTAATTGCCCTCGAGTTACCTGGCCGGGGAAAACGATTGACCGAAGAATGTCTGACCCATGTAGATCAGATGGTAGCGGATATCCTCCCCATAATCAGACAACATGCCGGCCAGCCTTATGCGATTTACGGGCACAGTCTCGGCAGTTTGCTGGCTTATCTGGTTGCCAAAAAAATCATCAAAGAAAATTTACCCCGGCCACTGCGGTTAATTTTAACCGGCCGTGGCGGCGCTTCCGTGAAAAGAATGGACACGCCCCGCTACTTGCTGGAGAAGGAAGCTTTTATTGAATCCCTGCGGGAAATGGGTGGCATGTCGGAAGTATTGGAAAGTGAAGAACTTATGGAGTTCTTCGAGCCTATTATCCGCGCAGATCTTCAGGCGGCAGAAACTTATGAATATGAAGCAGCAACGCCCTTTGATATTCCGGTTACGGTCATGATCGGTGATGGTGAAGGCATAACGATTGAAGAGGCAAACGCATGGCAATCAGAAACTACCTCACCAATTGTCCTGAACGTTTTCCCCGGCAATCACTTTTTTATTTTCGATCACGAGCAAGAAATTATGCAAATCATTGGTGACCAGTTGTTCGGATAAGCCCACTTTTAAAATAACCTCTCAGGCAGGAAACCCCGCTTTTGCTTTCAAATAAAGATAACTGCTTTCCTGCGCCCTTACCTCCGGGTCGCCAGCCATGCGCTCCACATGAGGATTGGTTTGTTCCTGGTCAATCATGCGTGCTTTTACGTTGTCACGGATCTGAAAATCCAGTAAATTTCGAAGTTCCCGGAATAAAATCGGGTCATTAATTGGTGCGGCCACTTCAATGCGCCGGTCTAAGTTGCGGGTCATCCAATCAGCAGAAGCGATAAACAATTCTTCTTCCCCGCCATTGCCAAACAGGTAGATGCGGGCGTGTTCCAAAAAGCGGTCTACGATGCTTGTGACGCGAATGTTTTCGCTCATCCCGGGCACGCCGGGAACGAGGCAACAAATACCCCTTACGATGATGCGGATGCTTACCCCTGCCCGGCTTGCTTCATATAATTTAGCAATCATCGTCTTATCTTCTAAGCTATTCATTTTCAAGATCAGGTAGGCCGGATGGTTGTTCTTTGCATTTTCTATTTCGCGCTCAATCCGCTCCAGAAATCCTTCGCGCATGGTAAATGGTGCTACGAGTAACTGCTTGCAGCGGGGCAGGATAATTTTGCGCGACAGGAGGTCGAAAACCTGGCCCACTTCTGCTGTCAATTTGGGGTGGCAGGTCAGCAAGGCGTGGTCGGTATACAACAGCGCCGTTTTTTCATTAAAATTTCCGGTGCCGATGTAAGCATAACGCTTTATGGCACTGGTTTCGGCGCAGCCGATGAGCAACAATTTGCAGTGTACTTTAATGCCAGGATAGCTGTAATGAACGCTTGCCCCAGCTTTTTCCAATTGCTCGCCCCAATAGAGGTTGGATGCTTCATCGAACCGCGCTTTGGCTTCGATAAATACGGTTACATCCTTGCCCTGTTCACAAGCGCTAATGAGGGCTTTTACAATTTCAGATTGCGCTGCAGCGCGGTACAGGGTTATTTTGATGGTGGTTACGGAAGCATCCGCTGCCGCTTCCCGGATCAGGCGGCCAACGTAGTCGAAACGCTGGTAAGGCAAGTGCAACAAATAATCGCGACCACTCATAGCAGCCATGATGGAGGTCGCTCTTTCCAATTCAGGGTGCGGCAACGGCGGCCAGATTCGGTAGTGCAGCTTGGGATTATTGCCGGGATTCGGGAAACCGAAGAAATCATTGAAATTGTGGTAGCGCGCACCGGGAATCATCTCATTTTTGCCAAGATCGAAAATCGCTTTCAATTGCATGCGCAACGTTTCCGGCATCCGGCTGTCGTATAAAAACCGCGTCGGCGCGCCGATATGCCGTTCTTCCAACCCCTGTTTGATTTTTTCGATCAGATCGCCGCTGTATTCATCGTCAATATACATTTCCGCGTCCCTCGACATTTTCACAGCGAATGCGTCTTCGATTGGCTTTCCCAATAATTCAGGCAAATTCAGGCGGATGATGTCGTCCAGAAAGGTAATATCGAATCGGTCTTCGATGCCAGGCAGTTCTACAAACCGCGGACACGAGCCAACCGGCATTTCAATCAAATGCAATGCTGGCAGCTCCCCTCCCGTAGCGACCACAAAATACAAGGCTTTGTTTTTCAAAAACGGTGCAGGCGAACCGGTTGCCAATTCAAGCGAATGGAGATGAGGCAAAACCTGCCCGGTGAAATATTCTCTGGCAAATGCCCGCTGTGCTCCACTAAAGTCTTCCGTATTCATTAATCGGATGCCGTTGCGCTCCAATTCGGGGATAATCTGCTCGCGAAAAATGCTGCCAAATTCGCGCTGCTGCTCCTCCACAATAGCCCGAATTTGCCGGAGTTCCTTTTTGGGTTTCAATTCGAACTCCCGGCGGGTTTCTTTTTTTAGCGATTTAAAAGAGCGCAAGGCCGATACCCTGACCCGGTAGAATTCATCGAGGTTGGCGCTGTAAATGGCCAAAAACTTGATCTTCTCATACAAGGGTACTCGCGGATCACGGGCCTCCTGCAAAACGCGGTGGTTGAAGGAAAGCCAGCTCAGGTCGCGGCTGTAATAAAGGGATGTCGGCATGAATGAAACTGCATGATTAAAAAGTAATGCCGAAGATAAGGCATGAAGTTTACTATTTCAAAATGCTTTTTCAGAACGGTAATTTCAACATAAAAAAGCGCCGCTCCCAATCGGGAAGCGGCGCTTAGTTTTGCTGTTTTTTGAATACTTATACGCTGGTGTCTGCTCTTTAGCCTGCGATAGCAAGGCGTGCGAAGACCCCAAAATCGGGAGTTTGGTGCGGTTAGTGAGGGCGTCACTCTAAGTGACCCCCTCACTTGCCCCAGCTATCGGACTACAAAGACGGTCACTAATTAAAGACCACTCGCTTGGCGAGGAAGCCTTTTTCAAAGCGAACCTTGACCAAATACATCCCCGGAGGCAAATTGTTCCGTTGCAAAGTATACTGGTTGTTGTTCACATTGCGAACCGACTGAACCAGCATCCCATTCATATTGAACACCTGAACGTCCATCATAGGCGTTTGCGCATTGCACTGAATGAGCATATCGCTGCTGGATGGGTTTGGTGCAACTGAAAGTTGTACCAGATCTTCGTTCGCAATTTCTTCCGTTTTGCTAACCAACAGGCAGCTTTCCAATTGCAGACCCTGGCAAGCGCGCGGAATGAAATATTGCATAATCGTGTCAATGTACAAACGGGCTTTGGTCGCCGACATATCCGGGTTGGTAATCAAACCGTTGTTGTGCAGCACGTCCGAGTTCAGCATGAATTGAGCCGGGAATTGAGCGATGATGGCATCAAGCAGTGGCTTGTTCCACCAGTCCCACGGACCGGAACCCAACCCCGCCACGCGGAACGGATAAATGTGGTCTGCGCCCAGCGTAGTTGGTCCCTGACCAAGTGCAGCGAGGTTAACCGGCACGTTTTTCACAGCCGTTACAAACTGCGTCAACGCGTCTGGATTCATGGTCAAAACTGGTGCCAGGATATCATTGGCACCTGATTCGTTTGCAAATTGAACCGCCGTTCTTGTACCCGATACGTTGACTACAAATTCCATCGTGGTCGGCACGATAACCGGGCCGTTGCCAAATGGTGCAAATGGATCGGTTACTACGTGGTAGCCCATCGTCACCGGTTCATTGGCGCTGCCATCTACCCAGCTGCTGTCGCCAAGCGCGCCGCCCATATTGATGGCCATCGCAAAATCTGAGCTGTAGCCTAAGTGGTTGGGCGTGTTCAACGGCGTTGTGTTGGTGCCGTTGACGTCGCCGTGCAAACTTTCGATCACAAAAGGCAGGGCAGTTTGTGTATTGATGAACTTATCAATCACAATTTCCTGATAGTCATCTAAAAAAGCAGCTCCAAGAGAGATGTACCCTCCGGTACCTTGTCCCCACATGACAATTTTGTCCGGGTCAATGCCGTAGGTGTTACCCCCTTCTGCTACATTTTTGCGCAGAAAGCGAACGCAGGTACGAGCATCCTGAATACCGCGGTAAGCCGCCTGAAGCAAAGACCCCGTTCTAACGTTCTGGTCAGGAGAAGTGGGCAACCAGCCTTGGCGGTAAGTAACTGCTATTGCGACGTAGCCTCTTTTTGCTAAGCGGGTGCATACCTCAACGACAGTCGAGTCGAGTCTCCCACCTGTAATTTGTCCATTCAAATACTGTGGCAAAAAGCTGCCGGTATGGAAGTACAGGACGACAGGGCGTTCTGTTTCCGAATCTCCTGCTGGCGAATAAACATCCATCTTGAGATCAAGGGCAGTCGGAGTGCCGGTCAGCACAGAAATGTTGGTTCCATAAACGACATCACTCACCTTATTAAACCCGCTGAATATCGGATCTACATAGCGCGTATTCTGCGCTTGCAGGAAACTGAAGCCCGAAAAGAACAAGAGGAGTAGAATCGGAATGTTGACTTTTTTCATAGAAAGCAAGTTTATTGGTTTAAAAATATTTGAGAAAAGGAAGTTGCTATTTTTTCTTGAATTCGTAAGTCACCGAAAGGTAAGCCAGTCTTCCGATACGCGGGCCACCATAAGTTTGAAATACTTTGTTGTCCAAAATATTACTGGCACCCAGCTTGAAGGTGGTGTTTATTTTTTTAACCTCCACGTTGACCTGCGCATCCAACATGTCGTAGGATGGGATGATGCCGGTGAACTGAGGTGACCCTTCAAAAATGAATTCGTCAATCCACTTGTAGTTGATGCTGAACCCGAAATTTGGTATCGAAGTCCCACCAAAGCGCAAGGTAATGTCCCTTCCGGAAATTCCGATGTTGTATTTGTGTTCGGGGGTGTTGAAAGCCGGAACGATCGGATCGTCGGTTTCGGTGTTTAGCTTGTTCCAGGAATAGTTGGCATTGACGGAATAATACTGTTGAAAATACAGGCTGGCACCGATTGAGAAACCTTGCGTGGTTACCCGATCAGTCGCGTTTGCGGCTATCCGATAAGCCTGTGCCCCGGTAATTCCGCCGGAAATGGTATTGATAAAGGCGTCAACCCCAATGTTGAACCCTATAAAATCCTGATAAAAGCTGTAATAGTAGGTAGCATCAAGATACAGGCGGTCAAACAAGGTTGTCCGGTAGCCCACTTCTACTGTTTGTACTTTTTCCGGGCGGATCGGAGCAACACTGAAATAGTCTAAAAGGCTTACATCATTGGTATTGAGGTAATCGCGAAGCGACTCAATCGTTACCAAACTATCTACGCCGTCAATATTGCCCAGCAGGATGGCTCGGCCAACGTTGTAAAACAGATATTGGTCGGCCAGCGTAGGGTTTCGGATGGCTGAAGAGAAAGACAAACGCAGGGTATTATCCGGATTAGGCGTATAAACTAATGACGCTGCCGGCGAAAACAGGTAATCGAAGTTTTGATTTTTATCCATGCGGATAGAAGCGCTGAATTTCAGTCGGTTGTTGAATTCGAGGGTACCCCCGCCATAGATTCCGTATTCATACGTATTGATCTTTCTGCCGGCTGTGTCCGACAGAATAGACCCCTGAGAATCAGGCAAATATTGCCGTCCATTGGCACCAACAACAATATCCAGATCGGAAATACTTCCTCCCTGATAGAGGTCGTTGAATTTATACTCCCCATGCGCATGGATCAGGGCAGATTTGTCAAAAAACCGGGTTCCGCCTTCCGCATAAGAGACCCTTGAAGTAATGTCGTCGAATGCCTGCTGAAAGCGCTGGGTGCCTGGCTCGTAATAATCTACTGCTTCTACTAAAGCATCCCCTTTCAAAGCAATTTCCTGGGCCTGTCCATGCCAGACCCTAAGGGAATCCCGAAGCATCGGGTTGGCTAAAAAAGCATTCAGCGCATCACGATACCCCTGCGGATCGCCCGGAAACTGGGAAATGCGCGGCAACCCGTCTATGCTGTTAATTTTAGGCACGATCTGCGTTTGCCAGTGGGCTATATAGGTAGCGCTCCAGTACTGTCCTTCTTTTGCATTTTCCTGCAATTGCAGAGCCGTGAAATAAGGGTCATAGGAATCGCCGGCGTCTTCGTGGGTGGCATACACCCGGAAGAAATATTTATCTTCTTTTTTCAACTCCACCCGGTGCTGAAAGAAACGAATATTGCGCAAGCTATAACGGTTATCGCCCTGATAAACAGTGGTTCCTGTGCTGAAATTGGAGGCCAAAATCAAGGTAGGCGATTCTACGGTTTTCGAAGGGTTCAGCCGAATATGCGCTGCGGCACCAACTTTTACGTTACGGGAGTTGTAATCCACCAGATCCCTTTCCTGGTATCCCCGACGGTGAATAGCCCCCATGCCGATGATGGTTGGATATTCGTTGCCACTCACAAATTCATCCCCATAAATATTCACAGCGTCATAGCCGCCGGGGTTGTCCTGTGCGCTTTGCGAATCAAAGACCACATCGTAGTTGTCCGCTTCCCAGTCGTAAGCACTGAAACCTGAAAAATTGAATTTATAAGCAATGTGCTCAAGGCCATCTTTGTTTTTAATGGCATCTGCCCAGCGAATGGCGCCTTCCAGCAAGCTACGTTCGCCGACTTTCAACATGACGGAAAGCCCTTTTTGAAGGAAAGGATCCCGAGTTTCCATGCTGATCACCCCGTTGAATGCATTGGGGCCATAAAAAGCGGAGCTGGCACCCACCACTAAGTTCACCCGGTTGACATCCAATTCGGAGGCACCCAGAAAGTTGCCCAAAGAAAAATTCAATCCGGGAGACTGGTTGTCTACGCCGTCAATGATTTGGAGGGAGCGCACGGGACTGGTACTGTTGAATCCACGCGTGTTCACAATTTTGAAGCCCAAGCTGGCCGCCGTCAAATCAACGTCTTTCAACGCACCCAGCCCATCGTAGAAGCTGGCAGCCGGCGTTTGTTTGATGGCAATATTGTCCAGCGACTCTACAGTTAGAGCCGATTGCTTTTGCTTGTCGCTGATGCGTTGCCCTTTTACTTCAACCGTGGCAATGGTAATGGAATTTTCCGGCAACTTCATGACGATGCGCTGGGCAGTTGAAGTGACTTCCAGTTCTTTCTCATCGTAGCCCGTGTAGGAAAATACAATGGTAAGCGGTAGCGGGTTTGAGGTACGCAGCTCAAATGTACCATCGTATTCCGTGGTGACGCCCTCGGTCGTACCTTTAATAAATACGTTTGCCAAAATCAATGGCTCACCGCTCTTTTCGTCTTTGACTTCACCCCGAATGACAGTTTGACCGATCAGGGGAGTCAATCCGAAAATAAGAATAATATTAAGAAGACAGGTGTAGATTGAAAATTTCATGCTATATTCCTGTGCTGGTTTAGAAAAATAATTTGGATTTGAAGGCCAAATTAGAGATTTTCCTTTATACTTGATCTTTTGCTGTCAGAATTTTTCAGCAACAAAGAAGGTAAAACTTTCCCAATCCCCGAACGTTTTTATATTCGCACAAAGATTCTTTCTTCGTTATGAACAATTCATATCAACAATTCCCTGACAGTGCGCGTGTTTGGGTGTATCAGAGCGATCGCCCATTCCCAGCGGAAGCGCTTGCCGATGTTCAAAAAAAAGTGCAGGATTTCGCCCAGCGGTGGATCAGCCACGACCGCCGGTTGCGCGCTTTTGCCGATGTCTGGCATCATCGCTTCATTATTTTAATGGTAGATGAAGGCATGGCCGACGCCAGCGGTTGTTCTATTGACTCCTCCGTGCGTTTCCTCAAAGCGCTTCAAGCCGAGCACGGCGTGGATCTTTTCGATCGCATGCGATTCAGTTACCGCCGGGGAGACCAGGTATTCACCGTTCCACGGGGGGAGTTCGCCGAAAAATATGCCGCCGGCGAAATTGATGACCACACCTTGGTCTTCGATACGCTGATCTCGAACAAAGGCGATTTGGAGCGTTCCTGGGAAAAAGCGCTGGGGCAGAGTTGGCATAAGCGCCTTGTTTAGTGGGCAGTTTTACAGTGGGCAGTTGCCAGGATTGCGCTTACTTCTGATAAGGTTACGTATTCAAAACCAACTACCAACACCTTGAAACCTGAAACAAAACCGCCAACTCCCTCATCAAAGTCACTGCTTCGTTACAAAATTATATACCAATGTTTGGAAAAGTAAAAAAATGGCTGGGCATTGAAGGGGTAAAATTAGAATTGCTCCTGCCGGAAGAAGTTTTTGAAAAAGAAGGATTTATGGAAGGTGGGATGCGCTTTCAATCCATGAACCCGCAAACGGTTACGGAGGTGAAAGTCGTGTTGATCGAGCGCTATTCGCGGGGGCGCGGAGCAGAAAAACTCATTGATGAATACGAATTAGGCAGCATTGTGCTTCGGCAAATCATCGAAGTGCCGGCCAATGAGCCAGTTGAAATAGACTTTACCTTGCCATTTTCCATCCCTCGATCTGATATTGATCAATTTGGCAAGCGCAATTTCCTTTTTGGAGGCATCGCTAAAATTGCAAAAATGACGCGCGCCGCCAAATCGGAATACCGGGTCGAAGCTGAAGCCCGTATTCAGGGGGTTGCGCTTAATCCGTTTGATAAAAAAGGTATTGTGATAAAGTAATACTCGAACGTTAAGGAGCGTGTCGTAAAGAACAGACACCGGTAAATGAGTCCCGTGTCTGTTCTTTAGCGTTCGAAAGCAAGGCATGTGAAGACCCAAAAATCGGAGTTTACTCGCGTAAATGACGCTTTTTGGGCCTTCGCATAACGCAGCTATCGGACTATAAAGACTGACACTAAATATAAAAAAAGCCCCTCGCTCAAATCAACGAGGGGCATAAAGGCTGCAAAAATTACACTTCTTTTTTATTCGGCAATCATCTTCCCACTGGCCACCATCCGGCCTTCGCGGCTGATTTTCCAGAACAACAACCCTGCGGGTAAGGCGTTTCTCATCACCTGACAGCGCTGGCCATCAAATGTCATGGAGCCGAGCTGGCGTCCGGCGGCATCATACAATTCGAGCGCGTAATCGCCTGCCGGGGCACCTTCCGGTAATTCAAACGTCGTTTGGGTGCTGAAGGGGTTGGGGTAAATGATTACATTCAGTGCCTGGGGAGCAATGCCCTCATCCGTTTTAACCAGCACAAAATCTTCGTACGTCCGGAGAACCGTATTCGTAATGATCGGTTCGTTATAGTCGAAGTAGATCGCTGCGTTGTTTTCTACCACGGTTCCCTGCGCCAGACCGCCTTTGGGATAAACCCGGAAGAGCACATATCCCTGAGAAGCTTCCAGATTAGCCGTGCTGTCCGGCAACAGGATGTTGTTGAAGGAAAAGTGCAGGATGTTTTCGTTCAGCAAGGCAAATTCGTAAGCGTGGCTTGCGCCGAGTACTTCTATTCTGTCTGCATTGAAATGGGGCGACAGGGTATCCCGGATTACCACCAAATAAGCGGTGTCATTGCCGGTGTTCTGGAACCGAATAGTGTATTCAAGCGGTGTGCCCGGGCGCACACTATGCGCTTCGCCGAATCCCAGCGGCGTGGCGTTTTTGTCGTTCGGGTCGTAGGAGTTCACCACGGGAACACACTTGGTTGTCGTAAATGGCCCGGCACTACCGCCAAATCCTGTTGGATCGCCGCCTGTACCGGCGCAATTGCTCAGTGAAAAAACAACCTGGTCGTCGCCGGGAAAACCAGGTTCCTGTTCTACGGTCATCACAATTGTAGAAGTATCGTCAGTGGGCATTATTGGCGTAAGGACTTGCTCAGTCATTGGATTCAGGGTGATTTCGTCTTCGAGCAATACGATCTGATCTTCCACAATAATGTAATGACGGGGCAATGAATTGGGGGCATTGCCAATATTTTTGATGGTAAAAACAGCATTGTTATCTTCATCACATTCCCCTTCAATGGCCATGATGGCGCCATTCCATTCCGGAGCTTCTCCGCAAAATTCTTCGGGTGTCACGCTGGCCACTACACAAAGCTCATCGCCAATTTGCAGGTCGCAGTTGCCTTCAAACCAGATGCTGACCCCCGTCCAGTTATCGCCCGGCGAAGGGAGCACTTGTCCCAGTTGAAAAACTAAGGTATTGCCGTTGACAGAAGCTGGCTGGGGCGCTGCGTTTACATACGTTAGACCCGGAGGCAGCACCACTTCCAACGTGGCATTTTCAGCAGGCGCTGCGCCGTCGTTTCGGTAATTGACGAAAAAAGATCTTGTTTGGCAAGGGCGAACCGAAAATGCCTGCACGGCCACCCGCATTTGTGAACAATTGGTTTCAGCGCGGGCAACGAAATCGGCAGTAACCACCTGTGGGGTGAGGCCGCTCACACTCACAACTTGCGAAGCCGGGTCGCAAATGCTGAAGTTTTGGTTGAGCGGAACTGCAACGACCGTATAATTGCCTTCGGGAGCGGTAAAACTATAAGCACCGTTTGCATTCGTAAAGGAAATGGCCTCGATGGCTCCATTTTCTTTGAATAATTTTACCCGCCAATTCTTCAAAAGGAGCTCGCCCTGGTCGGCAATGCAGTTGTTGTTCTGATCCAGTTGAAGCGTTCCACTGATCTGATGAAGGACAGGCCCGGCCCCCATCGGAAAGTCAAGTGTAGCGCTGCCGTTGGCCCCTGCCGGGAAAGAGACGCCTGGCAAACTTACGGAGCAATAGACATAATTCTGATTGGAGGCGGATGCGACCACGGTGTAATTTCCAGGCGGTACAATTAGCGTGTAGGCACCATCAGCCCCGGAGAAGGTGTGGAAATTGTGGGTGCTATTAAAGGCGCTGATTTGTGCATGTGCAATGCCCAATTCTGTAGCAGCCAGTGTGCAGTCTTCATCACTGTCGTAACCTACTTTTCCGGTGAGGACTCCTGCGAAAATAGCTTCATTTTCAGTGACGCGGAATAAGCCAATTTTTGACTCGGAAGAGTTTTGATACTTACCACCTGTGCCAATGCCCCAACCATCGGAAGTAGGATGCCCAAAGAGGTATTGAAGGGGGCTTTGGCCGTCTTCCGGAGCTTCTGCCGACCAGACGATGGCGCCGTCCTGTTGGAACCGGGCCATAAAACTCTTGTTCCACGTCGTTCGTCCGGCTACCAGGAAAGAACCGTCCGGATAAAACCCAAGGCTTAAAATCTGACTGATCGGTAGCAACAGAGTAGGGGTCTGCCCGGTTTGATTCCCTTGTGCATCGAAGAAGTGTACGCTGAAATTGCTCAAATTTATTTGACTGACCACGCCAAATCCGCCATCAGGCATCGGACTAATCACATCGGTGAGACCGGCTAAAGGCGCTGTTTGCCAAACAACATTGCTTTGCGGATCAACCCGGGTGAAAACCCTTGCGGATTGCAAGCTATGCTCAATGAGTACGTCACCATTGGAAAGGAGGATTGATGCATTGATGCGGGGCACCTCTTCGATCTGGTGTTCTTCGACCAGGTCGCCGTTGGAATTGAACCGCGAAACGTAATGCTCCCAGTCTGTAAAATAAGTAGACAAATGCGATCGGGTGGCTAAAAAATCCCCGTTGGGTAAAGCGCTGAGCGGATAAACCTGGTTTTCTACTCCGGGCAAATCTTTACCCCAGAGTAGTTCCCCCGTGGCTGCAATGCGCAGGACGTCGTATCCCGTAACCGTATCGAAAATCCCAAAAACAAAGCTGCCCTCATTCAACTCCAAAGGTCCGCTGTAAAGCTGTGAATAAAGGCCGTTTGGGCCAATGTTAGCATTCAGGTACGTGTTGTCCCATTCGGTCTGAAGGGCTGCATTTACCTTGATGGCACGTGGAAGAGAGAACGAGGGATTCTCCGCGAACAGGTTATGCGCCATACCGAGCATGATGTAGCCGCCATCTGCCGTTGGCCGGATATAGGATCCGATCGAAGAGTTGAAACCATCCGGGTTCTCAAAAATGATTTTTTGATTTTGAGCCGTGAGAGGCGTCAGTACCCAACTGAGGCATAATCCCAAAATTGCCAGGAGTACGTATTGTCTTGCTTGTTTTTTCATGGTGGCCATGTTTTTTGATTCGATACAAAAGTCCGTTGTGTTGGCGTGGGAAACAAAATCAATTTTTATTGTTTATCGGATTGGTTTTTGTAAAATTGCGTCTGTTCTTATTGACAAACAAAGCTTTATTTAGATAAATTTGAACTTTGTTTAAACGCTAAATAACGAAAAAGAAATCATGAAAGACGCCGCTCTTGTAGAAGCTTTCAACGCCTTAACGGCCTGGGAACTGCGCGCGTTCAAAACGTGGCTGGAATCGCCTTGTTTTAACCGGAAAACATCACTGCTGCGCTTGTACGATTATCTTGAAGGATGCCGCAACAAAAGGGTAGAACCTTATTTAGCCCATGCCGTAGCGGTTGTATTTGATCCGCCTTTGCCGGGGTTAGCCAAATTACGGCACGAAATGAGTGCGTTGCTCAAATTGTTGCGCGACTTTTTGATTTGGCAGGAACTCGCCCAAACGCCCGTACAACAGTCCTTGCTGTTGCTCAAGGCTCTTCGGAAAAGAGGGTTGGAAAAAAATTTTTCGCTTACGCTCCAGGAAACGGAAAATTTGATAGCAGAAGGAACCTTACACGTTGCTTTTTCCGAAAACTTAGATCATTTTCGGCTGGAAATGGAAAAATACGAATGGGCCATCCGCTCCCAGCGTGGCCCTAATTTTTCTTTTGAAGACATGGCAACCAGTCTAAGTGCCTGGTATGCGGGTCAATTGCTGCAAATTGCTTGCGTGGAACGCTCACAGCAAGCCGTCCACCGCCGCGAAAAACAAAGCGAAACCTGGATTGAACCCGTGTTGCAGCAGTTGCCCGGGCGTCCGCAAGAGCAATTGCCGGGGGTAGCTTTGTATTACCAGGGCTACCGCATGTTGTCGGAGCACGATGGAAATGAGCCGGTTCAGGTTTTTCGAACCCTGCTGGAAGCGCACCAAAGCCGGTTGCCGCGTACCGAGGCGCGAAGTTTACTCATGCTGGCCATCAACCACGGCATTCGGCGCATCAATGAAGGCGACCGAACCGCCTTGCACACTACACTTGATTTCTATTTACTGGGACTGGAAAAACGCCTTTTGCAGGACGAAAACGGCATACTTTCGAAATACACGTACAATAACGTGCTCATGAATTTTTTGGCGCTGGAGGAGTGGGAAAAAGCTGCTCAATTTTTGGAAGTCTACCGGACTCAATTGCCTGATAAAGAGGAAGAAAACACCTATTGCTACAACTTAGCCATTTACCATTTTCGCAGGGGGGACTTTGATACAACCCTTGAGTTGTTGCGCAATGTGAATTTTCCGGACTCCATGTACAACTTAGAAGCCCGGAAAATGCTGCTGAAAATTTATTTTGAACAGGGCGCTTCCGACGCGCTCGAATCCTCCTTGGAAAACCTGCTTACCTGGCTGCGCAGGCATAGGGAAATTGGCTATCACCGGGAAATGTACCGCAATCTTGCGCGATTTACGGGACGATTGCTCCGGCTTAGTCCCGGTGATGAAGCGCAACGCAGGCGTTTGGAAAAGAAAATCCGGGATACGCCTTTGGTGGCGGAAAGAGCCTGGTTGCTGGAGAAATTGAAGAAGAAATGAAAAGTTGAGAAGGGGCGAGGGGCAAGTTGGCAAGGGGCGAAAGGGCAAGGGGCGAAAGGGCAAGGGGCAAACTTGCAATACTTGCCAATTTGCCCCTTGCATTTTTTTGCCCCTTGCTGTACTTATTTTAAAGCACCAAACCCAAGGTCAGGCCAATACCCCGCGTACGCAGGTAAGGCTTGTTGTCGTTATTGTTGTTGGCATCCTCGTCTAAGAGGTTGTTCACGCCTAAGTTGTAACGGGCGTCAATGAACAGTTTGCCAAAGTGAAGCCCTGCTCCGAAGGAAGCGCCCCAGTCTACGCGCTTTTCCTGAATAGTTTCGTCATTGTAATCAATATCCTGCTCGCTAACAGTCGTTTGACCCAAAACGGTCAACTCCTGCTTGCTTTTTCCATTGAGTACATAGCCGACAAAGGGGCCTCCAAGAATATAAAAACCAAGACCTTCACCGTCAGTACTGCCGAGTTTGAGCTTCAGCAAAACAGGCAATTCTACGTAGTTATACCGGACTGTGTTGATTAACTTATTGCTTTCGTTGATGATGTACTCTGCTTTGCCCCCTTTTTGAATGAAAAGCAATTCAGGTTGGATCGCCAGTGGCCCGGCAATCGGCAGTTCAAAGGTCAGTCCGCCTTGAAAACCAAGGATAGAAACTGCTTTGTAATCGTCGTAGTTTGCTTCGTCAGGATCTTGTGACAGGCTGGCAACGTTGATACCTGCCTTAATGCCGATCTGAGTCCATGCTGTCGTACCTATAAACAAAACGGCAGTTGCCAGCGCTAGTGATTTGAACAACTTCGATGTAGTCATTTTTAAAGATTTTGATTAAGTAATGGCTTGTTCTTTTTGGTTTCGATAAACCTGTAATCTTAATGCAAAGATCATCTCTTCAAGCCAGCTAAGCCTTACACAATTTCGGAAATGAGTTACATCTTTCACATATTTTCGCATCGCATAACGCAGCTATCAAACCCTAAAATCTATTTACCTGCTGCCTCCACCCGCCGCACAAACTGATTCGCCGTTGTAAGATCAACCGCCTGAATTTCATAAGTTTCTCCATCCGGCATTTTCATGACCAAATCTTTTGCTTTCATGGCCTGGAGTGCTTCCATGAAGGCCGGGTTATTGGAAGTCACACTTAAAATGCCTTGCTTGTATCCAAAGAAATAGAACAATTGGCTTGGCGATTTCAGGTGAACGTACACCCGGTCATCGTCATCAGCAGTGGGCATTTTGAATTCAACGTAGCCGGTCACGACTTTATTGAAAGATTCCCCGTTCATGCTCACCAAACCTAAGTTGTTGTCTGTGGTCACAAAAGACTGTAAATCTCCATCCCAGCGCATTTTCAGGCGACTGAACAGGAAGGTGTAGTCGTTGTATTTCTTCGGAATATCGAGATAGCCAGAACTGATGCCGTTGATGGCATCCTGCGCGTCCTTATCCTGCGGGAAAAGTTCGTTGGCTGCTTTTTTGTAAAAATTGATGTCCGTCAAATAGGTAATGATGCGCGCATCGAAGCTGGCAGACTTGAAGTCGTTGATCATAATGCTCATCAGCTTTTCCGGTACGATCAGTTTTACACCGCTCATCAATTCTGCCGTCACCCGGATTTCTACTGCCGGTGCCTTGGGCTTGGGCATGGCGACGCTGTCCGGTTCTGCCGACATAATCTGGTCGGGTTCTGCCGACATAATTTGGTCTTCCGAGCCTGGTTCTGGTTCCGGTGCCGGTTCGGGGAAAGCGGTTTGTGCAAAACCGGCTGCATCCACCTTGATGTATTTTAGCCCGGAGCCAATATTGAAACGTCCTTCGGCTTCTACTTTTCCGTCTTTGTTTTTAAAAGTAAAAACATTGCCTTTCAGTTCATTGCGAATAATTTTGGAAGAGTCGCCGAAAATGAAGTGGTCTAATTTTTCATCGTATTTGAAAACCCCTTTCACTGGCAGAATCGGTCGGTCTTTCCGGAAAGACAGCGGCATCATGGCACGTGGGTAGACGCGAGCCGTTTCTTTGCTCAGGAACAGGCCGGTAAACAAGGGTTCGCCTTCGATGCTTTTGGGCGCATTGAAAGCAATGTGCAAATCGCTTTTGTCCCCTTCGCTGCTCACTGTGAACCAGGGTTTTAGCGGCAATTTTTCGGCTTCCAAACGAGCAAAACCGTCGAATGTCAGGTTTTTAGACTGTGCGTTCAAACTGATTTTACCCTGGAAAGTTGTTTTCAGGTCAATGTAGAAACTGTCTTTGGCTTCTACCGTGCCGGAAGCGCGGGTTTCTACACGTTTTTCAGTTAATTGTCCTTTGCCAATGGGCTGGCCGATGATTTCCTGGAACAGGATTTCCTGATCGCGCCCGGCGATGTTGTATTCGTAGTAACCACTTGCCTTGTAGAGTCTCCGACCCAGAATTTCCACTTTGGCTTTGTTGATGACGTGCTGTTTGTTGAGCGTATCGGCTACAATTTTCGAGTTTTCAAACGGCTTCATTACCCCGTTAGGGCCAATTTCTACATAGTTGCTGTCGGGGTAAATAAAGGCATCGGCAGCAATGATGTGCGGGACATGACTGATTTGCAAAAGGCTGTTTTTTAAATCATAACGGGCGCTGCCGCCTTCAAATCGCAGCGAATCCTGGTCGGGGTGAATGGAGAGGAAAGTGGCGAGTTGCGTCGTATCTTCCTGAAATTTAATCTCTTCGGTTTTCATATCCCACGTAAAATCGTGGAAAGATGTTTCGTACTGGTTATAAGGCAGGGTGGTGAGGACATAATCCCCGTTGGCTTCAAACTCGCCAATTTTTTCATCAAAATCTACATAGCCACGGACGTTCTGCGTCTGAAGCGCCATTTTTTTCGGGTCAACCGATTTAATGCTGATGGACGTGGTGTCTGCTTTTGCCGAAAAGGTACCGAAAGCCATTAGGTTGGATTTCATTTCGGCCTTGCTCCATTCAAAAAGGCCATCGCCTTTCAAACCGCCAGGCGTCAGAATCAGCGTTCCTTTCAGGGTGTGGTCGTTGGTGCGGTATAGTGCAAACGGCGCCTCTTTCGAGCGCACATACATGCTATCCTGATAGGGCCGCCAGTCAATGCGCACGTCAATACCGCGCACCTGCGGCACTTCTTCTCCTTTGGTTCGGTTTTCTTCCAGGTTAAATTTTTCGGCGCTGGCCAACGTTTGTTTTGGTTTGAAAACAATGTCTTCCGAGCGAATGGATGCGCCGAGGTATTTGATGTCGCCTTTGCCCAAAAGGCCCTTGTTGCTCAGGTCAATTTCTCCGATATAATTGCCTTTCCCGGTATAGGCAGGGTGCCCTTTAACCGGTGTTTTCGTGACAAATCCCAGCGACTGATCCTCGCGCAAAACGATGGTTTCTTTGAATTTTGGAAAAATATTGGCAGAAACTAAGTTGCCTTTAAACTGCACATCGGCAGCGGTATACTTGTCTATATGGTTGAAACTGAATGGATCAAGGGCAAAATAGAAAGAATCGCGCTTGTAAGCCCTGTTTTGGGTGCTGTCGTAATCGTAATAGACATAAGAAAAATCTTTGCTTTGCAGCGAGGGGAACATCTCGATGTCTTCGCGGCTCGATTTATTCGATGGCGCATCAATGAGCAATACACCCTTCAGGTGTTCGATGCGCGAAGCGATCGAATGCGCAATGGGTTCCTGCTTTTTGTCCAATTGTCCCGTTGGCACGAAAAGGTCAAAAAAACGGATCGAATCGCTTTTTAATTGAAATTTATCGTATTCAAAATGGATGTCTCTGCCTTCCAGAATGCTGAAACCGGCAAAAACGCGCCCATCCATATCAATGTTGCGGTTTTTGCGCATGATGACTTGTTTGCCCAAGGGCTTTAGTCCGACCCGCTGTTTGCTGCTCAATTCAATGTTTTCAACCCCGTCAATCATCATGAAGCCGTTTCGGGTATTGAGGACGGCATTGGTGTTGTCGGTTAGGGATTTCACGGCCAGCACGTCATAATCCACCTTGTTCTGGTCGGCATTGGCATAGTGGAAAACCTTGTCTTTCACTTCCACCAATTGTTTGTCGCTGTCGTAATTGACAAAGCCTTTGGAAACGAGGTCGTACAACAAACTCTGGATATTTTCGACGGTAAACTTTGGGTTGATGCGCGTTGCCAGCAGGTTGGCATCAATAAAATTGCTGCCTTCGCGCTCTGCCGTCACTTTCATGATGGCGATGGGATTGTTGTCGGATAAATTCTGGATGCGGTAGTATTCCGATTTTTTAAAAAACTCCATGGACTCGAACGTCACATCGCCTTTATTGGAAATGCTGATGGTGCGCTTGCCGATGACAACCGAGTCGGAATCCATATAAGCCACAATGTTCTCAGAATCAATGTTTACCTTGTGGTACGAATCGAAAAACGGGTTCCGATCGGTAGCACTCTGGCCCCGCGTCAATTGCAATTGCCGGGATTTTATGTCGTAGCGCAGGTCAATGGAGGGGTGGTAAATGGAATCTTTGCCAAAATAAAGCGCCCCGTCTACTTTGTTGCTGGAGATGCGCTCTTCCCGGCGTATCGTGAAGAGTAAAGCTTCTCCATAAAAGACGCGCTCTTTTTGCAGGTTGGAAATTTCTAATTTCGCTTTGGAGTCTTTACTGCCATACCCATACAGCGTTCTGCCGTGCAGGCGAAAACCGCCTTCGTATTTCACCCCTTCACCGATATTGTTGATTTTTAGTACTTTATTGTCGGATTCAAAACGCGGAAAAGAAGCAGATTCTTCGCTTGAAGCGGTCACTAATTTATCCGAAAAGCTTCCGGTAATGGCGGTGTTCCCAAAATAGAGCGGATAAAAAAAACGTACCTTTTCCAATTCGTAAAGGCTCTTTTTTAATTCGAATTCGTACTCATCCAACTCTGCAAAAGCGCCCATCTCCGGGCCAAAGCGCTCTGCCCAGCTTACGGTGCCTTTTTTGCCTTTCCAGCGTTGTTCAATCGGGAGATAAATCCCCGAAGTTTTTCGAATATAGATGGAGTCTTCTTTTCGACCGGCCATCAGGTCGAGGGCATCGAACTGAACTGCGGGTCTGGTATCTTCAAATCTGATCTGAAAATTATCGGTCAACGCATACCAGGAAGTGCCCGTTGGTGCCGATCGGATGGCCTTCTTTTCAAAAAACGGAATGGAGAACTCCATAAAGTCTTCGCAGGCAGTATTTTTATAAGCGGCGTTGGTCAGCAGCGTTTCCAGCACTGCGTTCCAATCCTTAAAATGGCGCTCGCCGTTGGGGATTTTTTTTACAAAGCCAAGTGCGGTGAGGTAGTCCCTGAAGTGTGGGCTGGCGCTCATGCGCCGCTGGAGCAGGCCGTTGCCGGTTTTGATAATTTGTTGCTGTTCCGCTTCCGTAAACGTGCCGCTCTGGAAAATGGCCTCAAAGTCTTTGAAGGTCGTTTCCAGGTTTTTTTGCTTGCTGGCGGTCATAATGGCACCCAATTGCGTTAGGAATTCAGCGGGTTTTTCGGAAAATTGTTCTAACCGTTGGGCGTGCAACGCCGACAGGGGGAGCAGCAAGGCTGCAATGCAAAGAGCCAAGGAACCAAAATTTTTCATGCGTTGGTTTGGTAATGTGTGCAAAAGGAAGCGTTTTTGTGCGCCTGTATATCAGGCAAACCTAATAACGCTCAATGAGGCACAAAATTACACATCATTGTGCAACGATCGGGATGTTGTTTTTTGGAATGCCTATTGTTTTACAAACTTTTCCGCGCCCAATACCGCGCCATCTTTTATACATTGCAACACATACAAACCCGCCGGCCAGCCTGTTACAGGCAACGATACTGAAGTACCGGTCAATTCTTTTTGAATATCCTCCACCAACCGCCCCTGTGCATCGAATATGCGCACCTGCACCCAGCCAGATAACTGCGGAGTGAAACGAAGCTCCAATTCATTTGTGGCCGGATTAGGCGATAGCAGCAATTGAGGCATAACAGAAACAGGCTCATCGGTTGGCGTATTGAGGAATTGATTGCACGGAACTTCCCCCCTGAAATTGAAGGTACCGTGGGTGGGGGATTCGTAGCAGTTGAGGCTAATTACGTCAGAATGTGTTAATGCGCCGCAGGGGTGCCTGAAAAAAAAATATAAAACTGGCACATTACCAATGCCTTCGTAAATAATGCTGGGAACGAACCATTCTCCTTCATCATTCCAGGGGAATAGCCACCTTATATGTTGTGTACGGATTTGCAGGCCATTGATCTCAGTAATAGAAATGGAATCCACCTGCCCTACAACGGAATCTGGTTCGCCACAAAGGGCTGAACAAATTGGCATCATCCACGACTCTCCGGAGCCTTTATTGAAATCATACAATAAACTAAAATCCTGAATTTCAGCTTAGTAATAATAAACTCGCCCATCTTCTTCGTAGGTAAACTCCATGCCGTTGCAAAATCCTCCCAATACAAAAGCATTTGAAAAACGTTTGCAATTTTTACCTGCTATTATCGTCTCCCCGATTACCTCCACGATTTCTACACCGCAGCCAACCGATTCGTCACAGTATGCATAATAATACTTCGCCCCCACGGGCGCCCATTCTAACTGAGCATTGGCGGCAACAAGGAGACCTGAAAACAAGCAGAGTAAAGCGATTTTTTTCATGATTGTATTTTTTTGGTTGTTAATGTTTAATGAATTTTTCAGCGCACAAAACTTTGCCTTCTCCCAGGCCTTGCAAAACGTACGCTCCACGTGGCCAGTCGGATACGGGCAGAATATAAGTAGCGCCCGACGGCAAAGGATCGAATTCCTTCACTAAACGGCCGGCGGCATCCAGAATGCGAAAACTCAAAGCACTGGTGCGATCTGGCGCGTACAGGAAAAAATTGAGATAATCCGTAGCCGGATTGGGATAAATGGCCAATCGAAATGCCGCTTGCTCTGGTTCTGTTGCTGCTGTATTGAGGTGGCAACCCGGCACTAAGCAGCCATATTGATCCAGCTTGAGCAGCCAGGCCTGCTGGGCGATTTCGCCGGGAACAGGCATCGGGTTGCGCGATTCCCCACAGAGGAGAAAGCCGCCGTCGGGGGTTTCTTTCAGATCGTATAACACCTGACGATTGTCATCATTGTTGATCCCCATGTATTTCCTTGTCCACAAGCTGTCGCCATTAGGCGATACCTTGCCAACCCAACCCATGATAGTGTAATTATAAGGCCCGGGAAGGTCTTCTTCCTGAGTACCCGCAGCTATAAAACCACTACCGTCAGAAACAGCTATGATGTTGGTAACGTATGCTTGTCCTGTTAGTACAGGTTGTTCAAAAGGAATTTCCCATTCTATTTCCTGCATGGGATTCAACTTAAAGATGTGCTTGTCAAAATAGATGGTATTGACAGAGGTTCTTTCCTGTTCATACCCCACACCGGAGGCGACCACCAAACTGCCATCTTCGAGCAGCACCATGTCGGCAGCACCGTAGCGAAGGCCGAGGGAAGTGGGGGAAAGGTAGGTCCACAAAATGTTTCCTATCCCATCTAATTTTATGAGATGCGTTTGGTAGGTATAATTGCTTACGGCAATATTTAAATTAGCTTTGTGTCCACCAATAATAATGTTAGCATCTGAATCAACTATTAGGGAATATGGTTTTTCCCACCAATTATTCCCTATTTTTTTATACCATTCGATTTCACCTAAGCTATCAGTTTTAACGACCCAAATGTCTACGTTTTGGTAAATCCCTATCGGAGTTTGCTGCGCTTCACAAGCAAATACAAACCCTCCATCAGGATATGGGGCGAATGCCCGTGGCCAGACAAAATCGTTCGGGGGTAAATACAAATTGGCAAAAGCGTTGGTAAAAAGCGTATCCCCATTTTGATCGTATCGAATCAATACTGCTCTGGAAATCGAATCAAAAGAATGCCCCGCTACAGCAAAACTGCCATCGGGTAAAATACTAAATTCAGGATTCCAGATTTGCCAGGATTTGTTTTGCCCCATTATTGTTTTTACAACCAAAGGATTTCCTTCTAAATCGGTTTTCAAAAACAAGGCACCCAACCAATAAGGCGGAACAGAATCAGCCACTGTTCCCATTAAATAATAACAACTATCGGTGACGATAATATTACTGAGTATAGAAGCTGGGAATCCAAGTGAAAATCGCTGATTGAAAGTGTTTTGCCCTTCAAGTAACTGTGAGGATATTGATAGCAAGATAAAAAAAGATATGCGACTTATCATGACAGAAGTGTTTGGTGAGAAAAAAATGCAGCCGGGCTTAACCCGGCTGCGGGGGATATTCAAATTATTTGATGATCACCAAACGACCCGATGATATGGTCTTCGTATCTATAACGAGATGGTAAATGTATAAGCCGGACTTACAGTTTTTTGTACTCCAGCGTATCTGATTCCTTTCGGCTCCTACGGCTATCCGTTCCACTACCCTTCCATCTGTAGCCGTTATAATAATTTGAGCCTGCTCTACACCTTCGGGTAACCGGTAGTGAAACACTGTTTCCTGTACAGCCGGGTTAGGCACGGCTTGAAGATTTGTGGTTTCTGCGGTTAAGATATTGCCGGTCGCAGGAGGCGCCACCAGATTTTGCTGACCCGGCGATGGTAATACCACATCGGGCTGATAGCCCGCGCCCGCAAGATCATTCAGCATCACTTGCGCTTGCACGGAGGCATAATAGTCGCCTGCTTCGGCGATGGTTTTGAGTTGGGGCGCATTAGCATTTACCATTTGTAATTCGCTCAATCCCGTTTGTAAAGCATTGATTTGTATGCCCTTCAACGCGTTGAAATGGGTGTATTCCGCTTGCAATTCTGCGGGAGGATGTACGAGCGGAGGCAGATTAGCGAGTGCCTGTTGTGTTCCGGCCACATTGCCCTCCTGTAGCCAGGCATCTACAATAGCAAAATGAGCATCCAAGCTGCCTTTGTTTGCAAGCCAGGTTTTGGCTGCTGCCAATTGTATGCCATCTTCATCTATGAGGTAGTTGCGAATGAGCATATTGGCCGCTTCGGCTTTGACCGTTGCTTCATTGCTGTTGGCGAAAGTTTGTTCATGCCCTTCCACTTCCAACTCACTAAGTCCTCCGTTTTCTTTGCCACTGGGGAGTTTGGAGGGACAAATATTGGATACTCCCTGTTGGAAACTAATTGAATTTACAGAATAGTTTACCGGTGCAGGTGGAATATAATAAGTCACTGGGGCAGCCTGATTAAAAAAATGCATCTCCGGCTGGGAAGCAGGCAGTACCTGAGAAAAAGTATTTCCTGCTGCCTGGGCGCTTGACCCCTGAAATTCTGCTATGCCAACAACGCCGTAGTTTTCTGCGGGTACAGCGAAGTCAAAACCATTGCCTAAATTGTTTTTACATTGGTATTGCAAGCCATCATTGGGAGAGCTTCCCCTATTCTTTCCATTCGACAAATTTCCATAATCCACTCCCCGGAGGCCATTTTTATAGATAGTGTTGGGTTCATCCCCGGAGTGATTGACAAACACCCCGATGGTTTGGGTGAATCCGTTTTCTTCGGTTCGCACCCATATTGGATTTAGCTCTTCAAAATAGTGATGCATCCGACCAAGCTGGCACTCGGTGAGGGCACAGCGAAGTGAAGGGTGAAGAAGTTGCTGCTGATACCATGTTTGCATCATATTATTTGGTGTTTCCTGAGAGGCCGGAGTGTCGTTGCACTGATCTCCGCCAGTAAGGTGTGAAGTGCCGAAGGGATGATCCACACTGACCGTATGCAAAAATTCGACCAAAATAATATTTCCCCCGTATGGAATATCTTCCGGTGTCGGAGGGCTATCCGTCCATGCTACCCCGTCCGGGCTTTGTCCTGTAAGATTATAATTATATGAATAGAAATTTCCGTAACCTACCATACCTAAGTTAGTTCCAGGTTGCCCACAATGGAACACAGGTATATAGCCTCCTCCTCCGTAATCCAAGCATCCTGTGGAGGGTCTAAAACTCGCCCCGGGAAGAAACACATGAACGGCATTTCTAAGATTAGGGTCAGCGGAAACAATAGGATTATTGGTAACGGCTACATTAAACATGGCATTATGAGCAACACCGGTAGTACAAGTAGCACTAAGCCCCCTCCCCAAAGTGTCGGATTGTTATAGAAAAATACATCCTGATTTTCCACGCCTTCAAAAATAAAGCGCATTCTGGAATCTGTGATGTGCGGAGACTCATTACCGGGCACTTTGGGCAACGGGTCGAAGATTAGCCAACCTATAATTGATCCCCTTGGATGGATGGTGAAACCAGGGACGGAGTACCTCTATATGTTGTTGCGAATTGGTGAAATTTCCCGGAGGAAATACAGCGTTCGGGTTTTGAAAAACATGCAATACGAACTTGACGTATTTGATTGGCGTATGCTGTGGGAAATCCGAATCAGGAGCAAACTCAAGTGTAACCCCGCAGGGAGGAATGTCATCAGGCCATCATGCTGGTTCGGGAGTTCTTATTCCATCAGGGCCTATGTTTGAAGTATGGCATTCAAAACCACTTTGGGCGAATACTGTGTAACCGGAAATCATGAATAAGAAGAAAAGTAGGCACACCCTGAGCCTGGGCTTTGCAAGTAACGGTAAAGATCGGTAATTGCTGCGACTAAAATAGCGCGTGGTAAGGATTCAGAGAGAGGAGAATAATTTTTCATAAGCATATCTAAGTTTATGCCTCCTGAATAGAGGCGGGTTACAAAAAACACATCTGTTGAGGGTAGATTTATATCTTTATTACAGCTCTCCAAATATACAAAAATTATTGCCACTTGCTTTTAAAAATTTAGCGTGAGCGCATTGTTCTTCTATTTTCGCAGTACAAGAGACAAAAGCTGATCCTGCCTGACACCCGCTTCCGGCTTATCACCCATTTCAAACAACTTCTTAAAAACACATTAAACTTCCGTTAAATCTGTAGGTTTTTCAGAATCGGACTTAACGCTGCTGTTAAGCCATTTGTCCGTTGCAAATCCTGCCAATGGCTGATTTTCGCCTCTACATTCCCTCAAAAGTGTTAAATTCGTAATTTGTTTGCCTTGACTTCGCATCCAAAAAGGATTTACATTAGCATCTAAAGAAAGTCTAATCAAGTATTGGGAATCAAAAATCCAACCTCTATGCGGATCACAAGATTACTTTTTACCCTATTCGTGATGGCCTTGTCGCTGAGCGCTGCAACGGCTCAGGTTAGCGTCAATCAGCGTTTTGGTGCCAACCTCACGCGGGGCTATTACACCTTCGGACTGAATGCCGGATGGGCCTACCAAACCAGCGATGTGCGCGTGGCAAGCGGCGGCTACGGCTTCGGTGCCACCTTGGCCAAAAACCTTTACTATCGCAACAATGCAATTTTTGCGTTCGATCTTCGCGGCAGGTTACTCCTGGCGCGCACCTACGGACTCGATCCGTTTCGCTCTTTCGACATTGCCGCCAATACGGCGCTGAACGGCGATCGCGGCTTGGACTATACCACCTACCCTGTCAACTTAGAAGAACCGCAGGGATTCGTTTTCCAAAACCACCGCACCGATATTTTTGAATTAGGATTGGAAGGTGTTTTGACCTTCAATCGCCTGCGAGAACGCACGGGTTTTGTGCTGTCGCTGTTTGGCGGAATCGGCGCCGATTGGTACCGCGCCAAAATTGACCAGGCCGACGCCAATGGAGATGAATATTTTGAAGAATACGCTGCCCTGAAAGGCAACATCGGTGAATCAACGGCCCGCCAGCAACTGCGCGACGCCATCCTTGACGGCGTTTACGAAACGAATGCCGACGGCTTCACCAGCAATGCCGGCAAAATTGGCCTGATGCCTAATTTGGGCGTGGAAATCGGCTACCAGCTTACGCCCCGCTTTTCTGTACACCTCGGCCACCGGGTCACGTTTGCGGGCACGGATATTTTAGACGGCCAACGGTGGGCCGATCCCAACAACGATATTTACCACTATACCAATTTTGCCTTGCGCTGGATCATCCAGCCCAAACGCGACCAGCCTTTAGCGCCGGTGATCGAAATTACAACCCCCATTACCAACCCCTACACCACCAATAACCCCAACGATGGCGTCGTGCGCGCCAACATCCGCAACATCAATAGCACTGCCGACGTGACCTGCATGGTCAATGGCCGCGACGCCCGGTTCGATTACCGCGATCAGCGCTTTTCCACCGATTTTTCGCTGCGGCCGGGTCGCAACGACGTGATCATTACGGCCACCAATCGTGTGGGAACTGCCCGCAAGGAAGTGGTAATTTATTACGAAGAACGCATCGGTCCGCCGCCCCCGCCGCCAGCAGGCCGTGCGCCGTCCATCACCATCCTCAATCCGCCGACGCGCAACACCCGCGCTTCCAACGCGGCGTTCACCATCCGCGCCAGCATACAGGAAGTGACGAACAAAAATGACATCACGCTTGAATTTAACGGCAATACCCGCCAGAGTTTCAGCTTTGATTCCCGTAGCGGGGAATTGTACAGCGACGTCACCCTGCGCGAAGGCGAAAACCGCATTTACATCCGCGCCCGCAATACGTACGGCAACGCAAATGAAGATGCCGTAGTGATTTATGAGCGCGAACGCGAATCGCTGCCCACCGTTTACATCACCCGCCCCGACCGCGACCTGGTGGAAACGCAGCAGTCTACAGCCACCATTGAAGCCGATATCCTTCGATTGACGCGCCAGGGAAATGTGACGATGACCCTCAACGGCAGGCAATACCGTAACTTCACGTTCGACGCAGCCCGCGAGCAACTGCGGGCGGAAATCAACCTGGAGCAGGGTTCCAACTACATCGAAATCAATGCTTCCAATGCTGCCGGACAGGCGAAAGACGGCGTTACCATTGACTACCGGCGCGAGGTGTCCCAAAGTCTGCCCACAATCATCATTACAGAACCTTCTAAGCCGAGTAGTTCTACTTCAAAAACGACCGCGCTGATCGAAGCCACCACGCAATTTGTATCCCAAAAAAGCGATGTCCGCTTTTATATGAATGGCCGGGAATTGACCAACTTCACCTTCAACACCGGCAATGGCCGCGTCAGCAGCACAGTCAACCTGGAAAACGGCAACAATGAAGTCCGCATCCGCGTCTCTAACCGCGACGGCAGCGACGAAGCTTCCGTCAGTATCCGCCGCATCGGCCAGGAAATCGAGCAGCCATTGAGACCGGACGTGACCATTGTGCAGCCCTCGGACGGTGCCTCATTCGATCAGCCGCGCGTGGATTTGCGCGCCAAAACAGATCGGGTGAGCAGCAAAGAAAACGTAACGTTCACCTTCAATGGCCGAACCATCAGCGATTTCAACTTCAACCGGCTCAACGGTGAAGTCACGGCTACACTGACCCTGGTGGAAGGCAGCAACGTGGTGCGCATCACGGGCCGCAACGACGCGGGAACGGATGAAGCGACCGCGAACCTGCGCTACAATGCCGCTACGGCAAAACCAACCGTTACCATCGTGCAGCCGGCGAACAACAGCTCGGTGACGACGGCGGCAACAACCCTGAAAGCAACAACGCAAAACGTGGCCTCGAAAAGCGAAGTGTCGGTGCTGTTCAATGGCCGGGCGGTGTCGAACTTCAGCTTCGACGCAGGGCGGCAGGAAGTGACCGCATCGCTGACCTTAGAAGGCGGAAACAACGTGGTGACGGTGAAAGTGCAGAACAGCGGCGGCAATGCGGAAGCAATAGCCAATGTCCGCTACAACCCGTTGAAACCACCGGTTGTGACCATTACCAATCCGGCAACGACAGACTATAACAGTAAAGGAAAAAATTATAACTTAGTTGCTGCGATCCAAAATGTGGACAATAAGCGCGATATTTTGGTAAAAGTGGATGGTCAATCGCAAAGCAATTTTACTTTTACGGCAGCGTCTGGCGAATTGAGCTTGCCGCTGACATTGAAAGCAGGCGCAAATGTGGTCGTGATCAACGCCCGGAACAGTGCGGGCAGCGATGAAAAAACAACGCGGATTAACTATACCGCGCCGCAGTTGCCGGTTGTAAATATTACGGCACCGCAAGATAACGCAACGGTGACCACTTCAACCGTAACTTTGCAAGCGACAGTGCGTTACGTAAGCGACAAAAAGGAGGTCACGGTGACGAACGATAAATCTTCCGTTGCTTTCACCCTGAACGGAGAAAACCTGAGTGCGACGGTGACGGGTCTAAAAAAAGGCAGCAATCGCGTTGAAGTCAAGGCCAAAAATAGTGACGGCGTCGCTGATGATTTCGTCATAATTGTGTACGAACCAATCGTGCAACCCAAACCGGAAGTGCGGTTTGTGCAACCTGCAAAGGCAGGTTCCATCTCTAAGGGAAGCACGGCAAATCTTGTTGCGGAGGTCAAAAATGTGGCTTCAAAATCGGATCTCGTGCTGAAAATAAACAACGTGGCAACCGCAGACTTTGATTTCGATCCAGCCAAGGGTGAACTTAAGAAAACGCTCAACTTATCCACCGGTACGAACACCATTGAAATTGAAGCGAGCAACAGCGGAGGCAAGGCCACGGCAACTACGACCATCCTATACAGTGGAGGCAGTTCTGCTCAAGCACCGGTCATAACAATTGCATCTGTATCGCAACCGACGACTAACCCGTTGAATCCCAACGTGGGTCGGAGTACGGTAATTGCCACGATTCAGTATGTTTCATCGAAGGATCAGGTCACTTTTTCGATCAATGGGCGATTAATCAGCGATTTTTCCTTCAATGCTAAAACCGGCGTCTTCGATTGTACGTTTGAACTGGAAAGGGGCGCAAATAACCTTAAACTGCGCGCCGAAACGCCCAACGGGGCGGATGAGGAGACAAGAACAATAAACTTTTAAACCCATAACCCGCCTGATTTCGTATAAGGATCACAAAGTTGTTTAGCGGAGTGCTTGTAACTTCGTGATCAACAACAGTCGGGTGATTTCTCGGAGGGCGGCAATTTAGCTGCCCTCTTTTTTTGCCCTGACACAAGGCAAAGACTGGAGCAAAGCAGCGCCGACAAAGGCAAGCTTGCCATCAAATTTATGCCCGCCGACGGCCTCAGCGCCACGCTTTCGCACTGGCATTTTGATAAGTTTGAGTTGAAATGGGCGGAACCGCAGGCCTGGTTCGATTTCGGGACGGTGCAGTTTGTCCTGAATAATAAGGGCAAGCCGAAAGAACTGCGCTTTCAAGTCCCAAATGGCGATATTTTTTTCGAGGAGATTCATGGGGAAAAGGTGGATTGAGATTAACGCTTATCATAACACGTCAGACCATGCCTCTGCCGGAAGGTATTTCACTGTTTCGACAAGCCCTAAAGACATCATCAATAATCCGAGCCACTCTTTGGTCGTTTCATCACTACCGCCAAAAACAGGCTTGTCGTCCATCATTTCAAACTTTACCTCGCCACCCCAGGAAATGTACTCCTCGAAAGTGATGTTGACCGGCTCCAAAGCTAATCGTGGTACAAAGGGTAAGCTGTGCCAACCCAATTCTTTTTCACGATCGCTGTTGGAGTGAACTTTTCTCTTTTGCAAAGCCTCCGGCACTTGGAAGATTTGCAGCGGTTCGAGGCCAAATGCATCTGCTGAATCGAAAACCTTTCTGTGCTCTACGGTCAAACCGGGAATGGAAATCGAGGCAAAAACCTCATTTTCGGTAGCAATTTTCTCATATCGTCCGCTTTTTAGCAGCATTGGTTCGAAAATCTGTTTTTCCAAATCGAGCATCCAGACTTCCGGGAGACCAGCCTTTGCATAACGCTCTAAGCGGATACCAAAATCGAAGGTGCGCATACAGGGCGTAACGACCTCAATCGCCAGATCGGGCGGACCATCCAAATAGTACTCCTGTAAACGGTGGTTGTTTTTATTTTTGAGGACATAGACATCGGGCATAAAAACATCGGTGCCGAGTTTTACTGCCATCGTGCCTCCCCAGGCGTTTGCGCCTCCCATGAAAAGCCCCATGCGTAGGTCGGTTGCTACTTTTTGAGGCTGATAATAATTAGGCTGAACAAGCGAAAAATCGGCCATTGGAGGTTCCATTGGAGCCAACCTGCCGTAGACTTCAATGATGGCATCGCGCAACAAGTCCTTTGGGACGAGTTCGGCAACGTACCTTGCACCGAGTTTTTCAACCATGTAGCCAAGTGCCATAGCCGATTTGGCGAGGCTGCCGCCGATGTACAACCGGCCATCCACGAGTTCGGCTTTGTGTTTGGGAAGGGCTTCGTAGAAGCGCATAAATTCTTTCATGGCTTTAAGAAGAGATTGCGAATCCTAAAAGTAAATATATTCATGCAGAGAAAGTGGGAAAAAATAGGAGGCTACGCTTCGGTAAACCGCTTCTGCTGTTTCAAAGCCACATTAACCAATAAAATCAAAACCGTTGATTGAATAAACTGTTGGGAATACGATTTAATCAGCTCCCGCACCGCTCTGAACTCCGCCATGATTGCTTCCTCTGTTCCGGTAGCTTTCGCGGGATCAGGAAAATTGTGGTGGAATTTTTGCGCCTTAGTCGGGAAATACGGGCAGCGCTCTTTGGCGTTGTCGCACACCGTAATTACAAAATCAAAATCAATGTCGAAGTATTCTTCCACATTGTTGGACGTGTGGAGGGAGAGGTCAATGCCATCTTCTTTCATGATGGCAATGGCTCTGGGATTCACGCCGTGGGTTTCCACGCCGGCGCTGTAAATACTGGCCTCGCCCTTCGCAAAATGCCGCAGATACCCTTCAGCAATTTGGCTCCGACAACTGTTGCCAGTGCATAACACCAAAATCTTTTTCATATAAGCTCCTTGTTTTTAGCAACACTCATTTGTGATCGTGACCGCAAAAAAAGTCTTCAACGTCTGGTCGAATTGCCTGAACGCCTCCTGATTGATGCAGTAGCACGATTTTTTTCCATCCACGGTTCCTTTGATAAGCCCGGCCTGCAACAATTCTTTCAGGTGTTGGGAAACGGTGCTTTGAGCAAGCGGCAGCACTTCCACAATTTCCCCGCAAATACAGGTTTGGCGGCGCGCCAATACTTTTAAAATGGCAATGCGCGCTGGGTGGGCCAGGGCTTTGGCGAGGTTGGCCAGCGCCTGGTCTTCTGGTTCAAAAGCCTCTTTTTTGTTAGTGGTCATGTTTGAATTTAAATAACATCGTAAAATTACGATGTTATTTTAGACAGGAAAATTTTCAGGAAAAATTAATCTTGAGTTAATGTAAGTTATTGCTTCCCGCAAAGAGCGCTAAGGTCTCGCAAAGGGCGCTAAGCGGACATCACGCTTTGCGGACTTGGCGTATCCTTTGCGCACCTTTGCGGAAAACTTTCCCCGTTGAGTACTCGAAAAGGGTGCCGTGCCACTAATTTTCTACTGTTTCGCAAATTGTTGCGAACAGGAAAGGGCTACCGCTCTTCACCAAACAACCGCCCAATTTTCTCCGCCAACACCCGCGCATGCCCTTCCTCCGCTTCGTGCGACCAGCCTGCGATGTGCGGCGTCAGGACGACATTATCGGATCGGCGCAGGTACTGAAAAGGTTCCGGCAAAGCATCCGGCTCAAGGTGGGAAAAAGACATTTCTTCGTATTCGTGAACATCTAAAGCAGCGCCGGGGACTTTGCCGCTTTGCAAATGCGCAACCAAGGCCGCCGTGTCGAGCACCAAGCCGCGAGCCGTATTGATGAGGTAAATCGGTTTGTGAAAACTACTCAAAAACGCGTCGTTGACGAAGTGGTGGTTTTCCGTCAGGTAAGGAATGTGCAGGCTGACGATGTCGCTTTCGCGGAACAGCGTTTCCAATTCCGCTTCTGCGGCGAATACGTCGCCATAATTGGTTCTGAATTTATCATAGGCCAGCACCCGGCAGCCAAAGCCCTTCAGGCGCTGCGCGAAAGCCTGCCCCATGTTGCCGTAGCCGATGATGCCCACGGTTTTGCCCTTTAATTCAGTTGCGCGGTTGGCTGCCCGAATCCACTGCCCGGCCCGCACCTGCCGGTCGGCTCGCCCGATGTGGTTCATCAGGTTCAGCAGCAGGGCCATGGTGTGTTCGCCCACCGTGTCGCGGCTGCCTTCCGGGGAAGTCAGCACCGCAACGCCCCTTGCAGCAGCCGCTTCCAGATCAATGTGTTCCGTGCCAACGCCCCAGCGCGCCACACAGCGCAGGCGGGTTGCTTTTGACAGGAACGCTTGGTCAATCCGGAAGCGGCTGCGCACAACGATGCCGTCGAACTGCGGCAACAGGCGTTCTGTTTCTTCTAAGGAAATGGTGCTGCCGTCGTGGCAATCGAACCCCTGCGCGCTGAGGCTTTCCCAGAGCAATGGGTGGACTTTGTCGGAGAAAAGGATGCGGTTCATGCTTTTAAATATAAAAGGCAAAGGGCGAAAGGCAAATTGGCAAGTTCGCAAATAGGCAAGTTGCTTATTTGCAAACTTGCCCCTTGCCAACTTGCCTTTTGCTCTTTAACACCTTACAACCACTTAACCAAATTCAAATCCTGTCGGTGCGGCAGCAACTCGTGTTTCGGAAAAACCCGGAACCCGTATTCGTAGACACCCGACATGTGCGGATCCAACGCACACGAGTAAGTTGCTATTGATCCTTTCTGGCTGATTAAATCCAGTTCGTGCGTTATTTTCAGTTCCATTTCGTCATCGTTCAGGCGGCGGAAAAAAGCCACTTCCACTCCAATTCGTTTAGCGGGCAAGCCATTGATATCTAAACTGATGGTCGCTTCGAAAGGTTGTCCAACCGGCAGCGGGTGGTTGTCGGAATCAAAAACCTGCATGTCGGCCACGCTGATTTTATCCCAATCTTCCCGCATGTCGTTTTTCCAGTCAGCCAGTTCCAACGCTTTGGCGTAATTATCCGCCTTTACGATACTGCTGCGTTGGTAGAGTTTGTTGTAAAAGCGCTCGAAGTAGTCGTCGAGCATGCGTTTCATCGTAAACTGCGGGGCAATTTCAGCGATGGTCTGCTTGACGTGGCTAACCCATTTCTGCGAGATGCCTTTTTCGTCGCGCTCGTAATACGTCGGCGCAATATCGTATTCGAGGAGATTGTAGATCGTTTCGGCGTCAAGCTGATCCTGAAGGTTCGGGTCCTCGTAGGTGTTTTCCAAAGGCAAAGCCCAACCCGCGTCGGGGCGGTAGCCTTCTACCCACCATCCGTCCAAAACGCTGAAATTCATGACACCGTTCAGCACCGCTTTCATACCGCTGGTGCCCGACGCTTCTTTTGGACGAACCGGATTGTTCAGCCAAATATCAACGCCGCGCACTAAGGTTTTGGCCATTTCCATGTTGTAATCCTCCAGGAAGATCACTTTCCCCAAAAATTCCGGGCGTTTAGACGTGTTGATGATGCTGCGGATGAGATCCTGCCCGCCACCGTCGGCAGGGTGCGCCTTTCCGGCAAAAATGAACATCACCGGACGATCCGGGTCGTTCACGATTTGCGACAAGCGCTCCGGGTTAGAAAAAAGCAGGTGTGCGCGTTTGTACGTAGCAAAACGGCGCGCAAAACCAATCATCAGGGCGTCTTCGCGGATGGCGTTCAGCACCGAAAAAATAGCGCGCGGATTTTCGCCCCGGCGCTGGAGGTCTTCCTGCAATTTCCGCTTCACGTAGCGGATCAGGCGCTGTTTCTGCACTTGCCGGATGGCCATAATTTGCTCATCGGGCACGCTGTGTATTTTGCGCCAATGCACAGGGTTCGACTGGTCGCGCACAAAGTTTTTTCCAAACGTGGCTTCGTACAGTTCGTGCCATTCCCGGCCAATCCAGGTTGGATAGTGCACGCTGTTGGTCACGTAGCCCACGTGCAATTCCTCGGGGTGGTAACCCGGATACAACACGCTGAACATTTTTTGCGAGACATCGCCGTGCAATTTGCTCACGCCGTTCACTTCCTGCGAAAGGCGGATGGCTAAGTGGCTCATTGAAAACAACTCGGAAGGATTGTCCGCCTCGATTTTGCCCAACGCCATAAATTGCTGCCAGGGAATGCCGAGGTCAGCAATATAATCGGACAAATGCTCCCGCAAGGAGCCTTCCGGGAAATAATCGTGGCCCGCAGGTACGGGGGTATGCGTGGTAAACAGGGAAGTCGAGCGCACAACTTCTACTGCCGTATTGAAACTCAGGTTTTCCTGTCCCATATACTGTCTAAGGCGCTCCAGTGCGAGGAACGCGGCGTGGCCTTCGTTGATGTGGAACAAATCGGGGGTGATGTTCAGAGCCTTCAGCGCCCGTACCCCGCCAATGCCCAGCAGGATTTCCTGCTTGAGCCGGTGTTCGTTGTTGCCGCCATAGAGCTGGTGCGTGAGCGCGCGGTCTTCCCAGCGGTTTTCGTCAATGTCGGTGTCTAACAAGTACAGCGAAATACGGCCCACCTGGAGTTCCCATACTTTGGCCCACACGAGGCTGTCTTTCAGTTGTACGCTTACTTTCAGCCATTCGCCGCTTTGGTCACGCACGGGGTGAATGGGCATTTTGGTAAATTGCTGGGGCGGGTATTGGTGGATTTGGTCGCCGTTCAGCGAAACCGCCTGTTGGAAATAACCATAGCGGTACAACAACCCCACGGCAGTCAGGTTGATGTTGGTATCGCTGGCCTCCTTGAGGTAGTCGCCGGCGAGCACACCCAAGCCGCCGGAATAGAGCCGTACAGAAATATGCAGGCCGTACTCCATGCTGAAATAGCCGATGTGCGGTGTTTTCACAGCGGGCGCTTCCTTCAGGTAAGCCTGGAATGCCTTGTTGACGGATTTCAGGCGCGCCATGAAGTCTTTGTCTTCCAGCAGGCGTTTGGTGGTTTCCACACTCAGGCCATCAAGCAGGGCGATGGGGTTGTGGTTAACGGATTCCCACAATTCCGGTTCGATGGCGCGAAAAAGGTGGATGGCTTCTTTGTTCCACGACCACCAGATGTTGCCCGCCAGCTCCTGCAAAGGCGCAAGGGCTTCGGGCAATTTCGATTCGATGAAGATGCGTTTCAGCTTGATGCTGTTATCTTTCAGTTGACCGATCATGTGCGTTTTGTTTTGCGTTATAATTTACCAAAAGGAGACAGTCTTTGAAAAACGGCCACCTTTTTGAAAAAGGTGGCGCAAAATTAGCATTCTTTTTGGATGCGGAAGAGGTCGGAGGGGTATTTGTGCCATTTATACACTAAGTCCTACCCGGCTACTTAGTATGGTATATAGGCTTTAGCAGTTATGTAAGGGGTCAATAAGGAGCCGCAAAGCGTGCGAGAGCAATCTCTGCGGACTCCTTTATGGCGCAGCGTTTCACAGATGAAACGGAGTCTCGCGGAGTAAAGGGAGTCTCGCAGAGTTAAGCTACCCCGTGTCTCCTCCGTGAAACTCGATGTCATCCGATCATACGGCTTAGGGTCGCTAAAGAACAGACACTTTAGAAGAAACTGTAAAGCAAGGAGACATTACCCGAAAGGTTAAACCCCGCGTTGCCGCTGTTGAGCGAAAAAGGAAGCTCGAAAGAAGAAGAAACAGCGCTGCGCTCGTTGTCCGAAGACCAGAAATACGAGCTGTTCAGGGTGCCGGTTATGCGAAATTGGTAATTGATAAAATAAGTGGTTTCCAGCCTTATTGCGGGCTGAATGACCTGGTAATTAAAGCGTATCATATTGTTGGCAGCGCCGATATAATATTCGTAGCGTAGCGAGGCGTCTGCTAAAAAAAAAGCCTAAAGTTAATTAACACACCGTTAAACAACCTATTCCACCTCCGTCACTTTCATCATATTCGTTCTAAAACGGCGGTGCAACGGCATACTCCCCGTATTGACGATCACATCACCCGGATGGATCATTTCCGCTGATTTCAGGATATCGGTCACGTCGTTGATGGTTTCGTCGGTGGTGGTGAAGCGGTCGTAGTAGAAGCAGCGCACGCCCCAGACGAGGTTCAGGGTAGACAACATGTGCATGCGGTCGGAGAACATAAAAATGTCTGCATTGGGTCGGTAGCTCGATACTTTGAACGCCGTATATCCCGAACTGGTCATGCCGATGATGGCTTTGGCACCGATTTCTTCGGCAGTGCGCGCAGCATTAAAACAAACCACGTCTGAATAAAAAGTGCGAGCCTTGTCAATCAACACCGGCCTGGTGCGTTTTTCGCTGCCTTTGTAATGTTTTTCGGCTTCGCCGATGATTTTGCACATGGCTTGCACCACCAGCACCGGATGGTTTCCGGCAGCGGTTTCCGCACTCAGCATCACTGCGTCGGTGCCGTCGAGTACGGCATTGGCTACGTCGGTAATTTCGGCGCGTGTGGGGCTGGGGTTGGTGATCATGCTGTCCATCATCTGCGTGGCCACAATCACCGGGCGCGCCTTTTGCAGGCATTTTTGAATAATATCTTTTTGAATCAGTGGCAGGCGCTCCATCGGCATTTCAATCCCGAGGTCGCCTCTCGCCACCATGATGCCGTTGGAGGCGTTGATGATTTTGTCAATTTTTTCGACCGCTTCCGGCTTCTCGATTTTGGCGATGATTTTGGCCGGGTGGTTTTTGGCGTCCAATCGCGCGCGCAGGTCTTTGATGTCTTTTGCCGAACGCACGAAGGACAAAGCGATCCAATTGACCGGTTGCGTAAGGATGAACTCCAAGTCTGCCTCGTCTTTGGGCGTCAGGGAAGGCAAAGACACTTTGGTATTGGGCAGATTGACGCCTTTGTTGTTGGAAAGTATGCCGCCGTGCATGACTTTCAGCCGCACCTGGTCTTCACCGTTGGTGTCTATGACTTCCAACACGATTTTGCCGTCGTCCACCAGCACGGATTCTCCGGGTTTGACATCTTTTGCGAAGCCTTGATAGCTCATGTAAACGCGCTCCATATTGCCAATGCAAGGCTCCTGCACGAACGTAAGGATATCGCCCGGTTTGATGGCTAAGCCATCGTTTTCCATTTTGCCAACGCGGAGTTTCGGCCCCTGCAAATCGGCCAGAATGCTGATGTGCAGGTTGTATTTTTCATTAATGTACGTGATGTGGTTAATCACTTCAAGGTGCTGTTCGTGGGTGCCGTGCGAAAAATTGAGCCGAAAAACATCCACACCTGCCTTTACCAATTCCAGCAACATTTCATAAGAGTTCGATGCGGGACCGACCGTCGCAACGATCTTGGTATTTTTATGTACACCAGTTACCATCATGCCAAATTTTGTTCTTCGATTCGTGAACTTATTGCAACAATTTCTCTAAGGAACATCGCAATAATAAGTTCGCGTTTTCGGCGTGGGGATTTTTCCAGCGGACAAGGCGCAAGAAGGGAGCGTAGCCAAAGCTACGTGACCGACGAAGCAACGAAGTCCGGTGGGAAAAGCCACCGCCCAAATCGGGAAGTTATTATTTCGGCGTTCCTAAGTGTAAAAAATACAACAAAGAACCCCCAAAAGTAACCCTATCTGGGAAATTTGCTACCACCGATTCCAGTTTTTTCGCAGAGCCGGCAATTTTCAACCAAACAGACTTGGCGGAGGAGGAGGCCCCGGGTCGTGCAATTCGGGGCCGTCGTTGTAAGCTGCATTGACTTTTTCTGAAACGCGGTACAAATCGAGCAGGCCGTCAGTTGCGGGTCGGAGCATTTCCAGGGCGTCCTCGAGCGGGATTTCGCCCAGCCATCGCCCGATTTCCTGCGGGGTATTCAGCAATGCGGGCATTCGGTCATGCACGGCAGCCATTTCGTGGTTTGGCGTGGTGGTAATTACCGAAAAAGAGCGGAGCACGCTGCCATCGGGTCTTCGCCAGGTATCCCAAACGCCCGCCATAGCCAGCAGGCGCCCATTGGCGGGCAAAATCCGGTACGGCAGTTTTTGCTTGCCTACGCGCTGCCATTCGTAAAAGCTGTCGGCCAGCACAACGCACCGGCGGTTTCGGATCGGCAGTCGGAAAGACGGTTTTTCGGCAATGCCTTCACTGCGGGCATTGATGCGTTTGGCGGCGTCTTTTGCGTCTTTCGCCCAATGGGGGATCAATCCCCACGACAGGCGATCCAACATCTCCGGGTTTTCATTGAGCATGACATAAGCCTGCTGGGTAGGCGCAATGTTGTAACTCAGTAACAAAGAGCCGTCGCTCAATTCCAGCCGCTCGCCGAATTGTTCCCGGATTTTTTCCTTCGTGGTGACAAAAGATAACCGACCGCACATGGGTATTTCGTGTTTGTCAGGAGGTTGTTGACCTGAAATCTATATTATAAAATAACCCGCATTGCAGGGTATGGTTGCGTTCGTGTTGCAACCCGGTTGATTTGATGATGTATTGGTTCAGATAGCCCAGTTTCAGGTTCGCCCTTGCATTGAAGCGATAGCCTAAGCCGATGTGCAACCGGATCTGATCCAGCACATTCCGGGCAATGCCTTTACCGAAACCCAAAAACACTTCGGCAGAAGTCGCTATAAAAAAAGAACGATCGGTCAGGTCGCGCTGCGCTAAGGGAATCATCAAAAACAGGCGGTAGCGCGCGCGTTGCCGAAGGGAAACAAATTCTTTCTGTGCCTGGACAAAAACCGGCAGCATTAAAATCGCAAGGGCAGCGCCTGCAAGGCACAATCTGATCATGTTATCTTTATTTTATTGAGCATCCTCCGGTGCAGCATGGCTGGCAAAAATAAGTTTTGAAAACCAAAACCAAACAGATAAGTATATTTGCTTTTATAGCTGGTTTCAACAAAATGCCAGCCTCAAAGCATTATGACGACTTTCCTGCAATCTGCCAATACCCCCTTTTCAGAACTTGAAAATGTTTTCAAAGCGCAGCAGGCCCGGGTTCCCGCGCTGGCTGCAAGCACGGCCAATGAACGCATCCGCAAGCTCAAACGCCTTGCAGGGGTACTGATGGCGCACCGGACAGCCATTCAGGAGGCGCTGTTCGCCGATTTTCACAAACCGGCCATGGAAACAGATGTCATCGAAATTTTTCCTTTGCTGGTGGAAATCAAACATACCTCGCGCCGCCTGCACCAGTGGATGCGCCCCAAAGCGGTGGATACGCCCTTTCCGTTGTTGGGCACTTCCAGCCAGATCCGGTACGAACCCAAAGGTGCCGTGTTGATCATCGCGCCCTGGAATTTCCCCCTTCAATTAGCCTTGGAGCCGCTGATCTCTGCCGTTGCTGCCGGCAATGCGGTCATCGTTAAACCATCGGAATTTACGCCGCATACGTCCGCCATCATGAAAAAAATGCTGCTGGAAGTGTTCCCGGAAAATGAAGTCGCGGTGGTAGAAGGCGATGCCGGTGTAGCGCAACAATTGCTCACGATGAAATTTGACCACATTTTTTTCACGGGTTCGCCCGAGGTGGGCAAATTGGTGATGAAAGCAGCAGCCGAACACCTGACTTCCGTAACGCTGGAATTGGGTGGAAAATCGCCGGTCATCATTGACGAAAGCGCAGATATTGAGACCGCAGCCCGGCGGGTGGTGGCGGGAAAGTTGTCGAATTGTGGCCAGATTTGCGTAGCGCCCGATTATGCCCTCGTACATGAATCAAAGCAGGCCGATTTCCTGACGGCTTGCGCCAAATACATCAACGCCATGTACGGTGCCACGGATGAAGCCCGGATCACCGGCGATTACACCCGCATTATAAACAGCCGGCACACTGCACGGCTTAAAGGTTTGCTGGAAGATGCGCTGGAAAAAGGCGCTGTTTCGGAATACCCCGGCGGCCAGATCCAGGAAGCGGAAAACTATTTCCCTCCGGTTTTGCTGACCAACGTGACGCCAGCTATGCGCGTTGCCAACGAAGAGATATTCGGCCCGATTTTGCCGGTTCATACTTTCTCCAAACTTGACGAGGCCATTCAATACATCAACAAAAAAGAAAAGCCGCTGGCGCTTTACATTTTCAGCGGATCGCGCCGGAATGTGGAGCGGATACTGAACGAAACCTCTGCCGGAGGCGTCACCATCAACGACGTCGCCATGCATTTTTACAACTACAACCTGCCATTCGGCGGCGTCAACAATTCAGGCATCGGGAAAGGGCACGGCGAGTTCGCTTTTCACGAATTTTCAAATGCCAAAGCCGTGCTCCGGCAGTGGGCACCTTTTTCCGGTGCCGAGATGATGTATCCGCCGTTTAATTCGCGGAAGCGGAAGCTGGTGAGTTGGCTGATGAAGTATTTGTAGAAGATGAGGATTCGAGGAGATGAGGATTCGAGTATTGAGCTTGCGTGATTCCTCAAATCTTCGAATACTCAACTATTCGTCTATTATTTTTCGGGCTTTGCCCGATCACCTCACAACACCACCAATTTTCCAATAACCACCACTTCCCCTTCTGCCATGGCTACCACCCGGTAAGTCCCCGGCGGCAGCCGATCTATCCCAATGCGGTGATCCTGCCGGTGCGCCAGAAGCTTGCGTGCCAACACGGTTTGTCCCAATTCGTTGAACAGCCACACCCGCATGGCTGTTGGTGGTGCCTGTCCGAATTGAAGCGTGACTTCCCCGCTGGCAGGATTAGGAAATACCTTCCTCGCCATCGGTCGCCGGAAGGGATTCCCGATACTTGTGACCAACTGCAAATGCACCCGCACTAAGCTGTCGCAGCCGTTGATCGTTTGCAAAACAAATTCTAATGTCGTATCCCGTTCATACACTATGCCATTGTAGGGTTGCCCCACAACGAGTAGGGTATCCGTTTCGGTCGCTTCGTCAGGAAAAAGGCTGACGGAGAGCTGTACGAGGCTGTCGCAGCCCGAAGGCAGGGCATAATTCCATTCGTACAACCCTGCGGCCAAGATGAGGCTGTCGGCAAAAAGCAGGCTGTCGTTTTTGCAGATGCCCGCCTTGATTATGGTGGACGCCGGGCAGGCTACGGTGGTGAAGCTAAAAGCATCGCTGCAGCCGGCTTCGCCAAAGTACTGACTGTAGGGATAAATGGAGACATGCACCGTTGTATTAGACGGCAACGGCGCCGGCAGCAGAAAAAAGGTATCCAGCCCTACATCGGTCAAAGGCAGCAGGTCGTCTGCTCCCGGCGATGTGCCGAGGGCGATGCGGTAGCCGTCAGTGCCGCCGGGCGCAGGATGCCAGCGCAGCAGGGGTTGAAGGGGGGATGTTTTCTGAACTGGCTGTGGGGTAGATGGGCAGGGTGCCGCATTCGGCGGGGTGGGCTTCGTAACGGAGGACGCGGCCTAATCTGGTGACTGCATATCCTGTTGTAGGGCTGGTCATATAAATCTTTTCTACAGTGCTATCTCGTTCGATGCTTTGCTGGCGCCAGGTGGCGCCACCATCCAGCGTAATATAGATGAGGTTACTGTATGTTTCGTTTAAAGGCAGGCAGGATAACCATCCAAGCGTATCGTTGACAAAAAAATGAGAAAATATAAGTAATGGAACATCTTCATCGCCAAACTTAGGGTCGACGACTATAGACGTCCAATTATCTCCACCGCTTGTTGTTTTGAATATTTGGTTATCACTACCTGAGGCCCAACCAGTATTTTCGTCAATAAATTGAATGGTGCGAAAGACGCCAGTTCCATTGGTGTCTTCCACATTCAGGCTCCAGTTCTCCCCTCCATCTTCTGTTTTTAGAAGGAATCCTATATCCAAAGTTATTGGCAGATAGTACCCACATATCCAACCGTTAACAGTCAGGGTAGGAAAAGCCTCATCAACACAGGGGGACGGATAGTTCTCTATCTCCACTTCCCCGCCTTCCGTAGCTACAGAACAACAGTAAGGTGTGCTGCTGTGAGTATATTGAGCACGGGCGTAGTCGAAAGTGAAGGCCGCTTCACCTCCGGCGTAGGGGGAGACGGGGGCGGTGGTGCGAATGTTGAATAAGATTACAGGTGAAGCTAAAGAAGTAATAGATAGGTCTATTGCCGTTCCTCTTATTTCATTCTCTCCCTGTAGATAATTCAGAGTTTCATCAAAAGTTGAAGGTGTAAAAGCCATTTGGAATATCAAACTCTAAGTTCCCAAAAACATCAGCCACATCTATTGCAAAATCAAGCCTGTCTAATGTAATAGAAGTTACCGCCCCTGGTCCATCGTTGCGTATTTTCACTGGCACAGTCATCACATTGTTTTCTGCGTCGTAGTCGGTATCGCCTTCATCAATATAAATTACGAATTTCGGACTCCCCAGGTCGCCGTAACTAAAAACTTCTACGCCTTCGATCGGAGCAGGTATATCTATGGCGGTCATACAGGAATAAGTCGTACATTCATTCAAGGCAGTGCCGATGGCGAAGTTTGCGTCGTATTCTATTTCGAATTCAAAGTAGCTGTTGGGTGCGACCTCGAATATCAGGTAGAAGTGCGGATCAGCGGGGCCGGCGTCATCTAAATGGAACACCGTTGGATCTTCGGCTTCGTCTGGAGAAGTTATGGTAAATGAAGCGCCGTTTCCGGTAATGGCAGAATAATCAAACCCGCTCTCTAATACCATGTCAACGAGCTTAGCATCCGTGACAGCGCCTTTTAATTCGATTCCGCAGGCAGAGAAAGTTGAAGGTATGGGAACAGTACCGGTATAGTGAAAATAAACCGGCACGCGCACCTGATAACAATCGAGTTGAACCGGGTCGCCTGCGACGAGTTCCAGATCGCCGCATGAAATCTGGGCGCCGGCATTCGTGATGCCCGCACAAACAGAAAGCCAGCTCATAATCAGGGATTTAAAGAGAATGGAGTAAGCAGGGATTTTGCCCCCCCCATTAGGCAGCACATTGTCGGAGGTTTCATCATGGCAATTGTTTTGATGGTTAAAAGAGGATGCAATATAATTAAAAATGGATTAATTATAAAAACTCAGGATATTTTTTTGAATTAAATTATTTTGCAAAATATTAATACTGTGTTAATCTTATTCAGGATAAATGCAACTATACCGGCAAGGGCATTTTACGTCCAAAATCGCCACCTAATCAGGTGACCCAGCGTTCCACGGAGTAAAGGGAGTCTCGCGGAGGAGCTTAACTCCGTGAGACTCCCTTTACTCCGTGAGACTCCGCGCCATATTGGAGTCCTCAGAGGCTCCTTGATATTGATGGTGTTCAAAAACATCAATATAGCCCTGATTCGCATGAATCATCCCAAAATTTGTTGGAGGACAGAAATCGCCGCCGGCGGCTGTGTAGTTACCAACTCTTCGAATCCTCAACTATTCGTTTCCATAAAAATCACTCAGCTTCTCCTGAAGTTTCCTTGCCGCTTTGGTCATGCGTTTTCGCGCAGCAATTTCCGGCGCTAATGCCCGGTTGATGAGGTAGCTGAGGTTGTCTAAGCGAACTGCGGCGGGAAAAGGCGGTTGCAACTCGTTCAGGCTGCTGTCGGACAGGATAAATGCTTCGGCGCCTGAATTTTGGGTGGCGTCGGTGTAGCCCATCCGCAGGACAAACCAGGTTTTTCCGGTCAGGCTGACGCCGGGGTCTGTTTCGAGCGCGTCATTCAGGAAATAGCCGTCGGGTATGCCTTTGCGCAACTGGGTGATGGCCGTGTCGTAGGTGAAATACACTTCCGAAAAGCGATATTCCTGCCGGAAGGCGACGATGGTCGTTAGGTTGTCGGAGCGACTTTCTGACTCCGTTGTGGTCAACTGCTTTCGGATGCGTTTTTTTTCATTTTCATTCACTTGCGGATTGTCAAGTAAAGCTGACAAAGCCTTGATTTTATTGTTGTTGGAAGGCAGGCAGACCACAAGCACCCCTTCTTTCAAAGCTTTGGCGGATTCAAAAGCTTTGCGCCGGGACCAACCAGCGTCTTCCGGTTGCGCATTCAGGAAACAGGGCAGAGACAGCAAAAGTGCGAGAATGGATAGTTTTTGCATTTTTTTTTTGATATTAAGAAAATCACCCCGGTAGCGGGATGGATTATGAGATCACGATGCTGCAAATTACCGGCCTCTTGGGGCAAACCCGCAAGGAAAGTGTTTATTTTATTGCAAGGCAAGTTCCTGATTGGATATTTTCCATTTTTTAACGAAAAAAGTCCAAATTTGTGGGCTTTTTTAATGTCGTTCCGCACTTTAAACACGCTAAGAGCTTGTTCGGGTTGCCGTCCGTAGCCGATTGACGGAAATCCGAACAAGCTCTAAGTCAAGATTCCGACACGGCGCATCATAAAAAAAGGCAAATTCCGTTTCAAGAGCGGGTAAAACAGACAGACTCAAAAAATGACGCAAACCATAAATATCGAATTGCTGAACCAGCAGATTCACGAAGACAGTGCCTTTGTTGACCGCCTGAACAGCGAAACCGCCAAAGTGATTGTTGGTCAGCATGACATGATCGAGCGCCTCATGCTGGGTCTGCTCACTAAAGGGCATTTGTTGTTGGAAGGGCTGCCAGGATTGGCCAAAACATTGGCCATCAAAACGTTGGCTAAAGCCATCCACGCTCAATTCAGCCGCATTCAGTTTACGCCCGACCTGCTGCCCGCTGACGTAATCGGCACCATGATCTACAATCCGGCGCGCAATGAATTTACGGTGCGCAAAGGCCCGGTGTTTGCCAATTTTATCCTTGCCGACGAAATTAACCGCGCTCCGGCCAAAGTGCAAAGCGCCTTGCTGGAAGCTATGCAGGAACGCCAGGTCACCATCGGCAACGAAACTTTCCTGCTGGAAGAGCCTTTTTTGGTATTGGCCACACAAAACCCCATTGAACAAGAGGGCACCTATCCCCTGCCCGAAGCACAAGTGGACCGCTTTATGTTCAAAGTAAAAGTCGGTTACCCTTCGAAGGAAGAAGAACTCGACATCATCCGCCGGAATATTGCCGGCGACGACCTCCAGCAAGTGCGTCCGGTGGTCACCATCCCCGAAATCCTGAAAGCCCGCGAATCGGTGCGCAAGGTATACATGGATGAAAAAGTGGAAAAATACATCATTGACATCGTTTTCGCGACCCGCAATCCCGGTGATTACGGCCTAAGCCCGTTGGCGCCGCTGATTAATTACGGCAGTTCACCCCGCGCCAGCATCAATTTAGCCTTGGCGGCAAAAGCGCATGCGTTCCTCAAACGCCGCGGCTTTGTCTTGCCGGAAGATGTGCGCCAGATTTGCCACGACGTCATGCGCCACCGCATCGGACTGACGTATGAAGCGGAAGCTGAAAATGTGACCCAGGAAGACATCATAAATAAGGTACTGAATGCGGTGCAGGTGCCATGAGTGGGGAGTGGGGATTGGTATTGGTTATTGGTGGAGTCCGATTCAGAAAATGGTTTCATGATCATGAACAGTGGCACGCCGCAACTTCTTTAACTATTTCAGTTCGGATACGATCCGCCGCTACAGACTCGCTGCTAATAGCCGACAGTTAAATGGCTCAATAGTATGCGTTATGGGGTTCTGCTCCGTCTACCGGGCGACCGCGAGGGTCGCACCCTACCGTCTCACCAAAATTATCGTCATACATCCGGCGAATTCCCTACTTTTATGTTCCTGATCCATGACTTTTCCCGATCTTTCCGATCGCGATTTGCAAGGCGGGATCTGAAATTTCCACGATCATTACAAAAGCACCAACGTCCATGGATAAAACCATAGACCGGCTCCTTGCAGATGGAGAAACCAAGCAGGCGCTGGACAAATTAGGCGGTTTACTGAATGATCTTTCTGTCAAATACCAGGAAGATTGGTTTGCCATATCGGCGCGTTTTCATCAATTGGAAAATGAAAAGCTACGGGGGCTTTTGCCGGAAGGCGAAAGACATGTGGAGAACAAGATCAATTTTGATTTACTGACTTTGTTCAAGGATTGCCGGGAGATCGCACGCAATTATGTATCGCCCACGTATCTGTCGGGGGGCCTCGAACAGAACAGCGAACAATTGCTGGAAAACAAATTATTGGGCAAATACAAAGTGCTGGAAAAAGTCGGAGAAGGAGCAACGGGGCTGATTTTCAAGGGGAAAGACGAATTTTCGGGCCGCATTGTCGCCATCAAGGTCCTGAAAGTCCAAACTTCCGAACTCCAGCGCGCGGAAGCCGAGGTAGAAAAGGTGGCGCGTTTCAAACACCGGGGCATCATCAAGATTTTCGATGTATATTTTGACAGCTACCCGCTTTGCATCATCACGGAATTCATAGACGGGGTCAACCTCGACAAGCTCATCCAGAGTTCGGGAGCCATTCCGCTGGCACGCACTAGGGAATTGATCTGCCAGTTGGGGGATACCCTGGATTATATTCGCCACCGAAAAGTGCGGCACACCACCATCCGCCCATCCAAAATTCAGATTGACGAGGAAGGATACCCGGTATTGTCACCATTTGAGGTGATCAAATCCGGAAAAGCCGACCGAAACTTAGAAAAAGTACTTCAGGATTGCGCCTACCTCAGTCCTGAAAAATTAGCGGCGAGCGAGGGTATTGAAACCTACAATGCCCAGGCAGAAGAGCGTTCCGACCAGTTTTCCATGGCGGTGCTTGCCTACGAAATGCTCACCGGAAAACGCCTGTTTGATGGTGAAAACATTCCAAAAATTATCAATGCCCGAAATTCATTTTTCGGCAATGCCCGGCATCGGCAGGCGCAATTAAGTTTGCTCGACGACTATCCGGCGATGAAACGAATCCTGTCTAAGATGTTGCAGGAATTGCCGGAACGGCGGTACGAAGATTTAAAAAGCGCCCTGCGTGCCATTGACGCCATTCAGGTGAATGAAAAACCCTGGCTGCTGAAAGCGAAAGACAGCTACCAGCGTTGTTTGCTGAGCAATGGAAGTTTTATCGTCCATTTTTATGAAAACCTGTTCAACGTCCTTCCGGAAGTGCAATCCATGTTCAGCGGGCACAAGGATCAGCACCGGATGTTGCAAAACGCAGTGTTGCTGCTTTTGGAATCGGATGGAAACCGCAATTTCCTGGAACGCATCCTGCAATCGCCCAAACACAGCGGGCTGCAGACGCAGCATTACGAAATTTTCATTGCACAATTGATCAAAACCGCTGCCGAACATGACGAAAAGTGGAACGAAGACCTCCGAAAAGCCTGGGAAAAAACCATTGAACCGGCTTTAAAAATTATTAATATAAAAGCAGCAGAATAAGCCTATTGCTACTCTAAGGAACATCGCAATAATAAGTTCGCGTTTTCGGCGTGGGGATTTTTTCAGCGGACAAGGCGCAAGAAGGGAGCGTAGCCAAAGCTACGTGACCGACGAAGGCAATTGCGCCGACTGAAAGCAATTGCGGGAAGTCCGGTGGGAAACGCAAGTTCGGCGTAGCCAAAAGCCACCGCCCAAATCGGGAAGTTATTATTTCGGCGTTCCTAAGCATAAACTATCTGGTTAAATCAACAACGTTTTCAACATGAAAAAACACCTATTTCTCAGCGCACTCTCCTTTCTTTTTGCAATCCAGGTACCCGCCCAGGTCATCATCAATGAATTTTCTGCTTCCAACAAAAGCGATTTTGCCGATAATTTCGGCGATTTCGAAGACTGGGTGGAACTACACAATACCAGCGCCAGCGCCGTAAATCTTGAGGGCTGGTACCTGAGCGACGACCCTGACGATCCTGAAAAATATCAGTTCCCCAACATCAGCATTCCGGCAGGTGGATTTCAGGTTGTTTTTTGCAGCGACCGGGATGTGATTGTCGGGCAAAACGTGCATACCAGCTTTAAACTCACCCAAACCAAACAAGAATCCATCGTGTTGAGCGACGCCGGCGGCAACGTCGTCAGCTCCGTGCAGATGACGGCTGTCACGCAAAGCAACCACTCCCGGGGGCGCAAAACGGACGGATCCAATATCTGGGCCGTTTTTGCAGATCCCACACCCGGGCAGTCGAATAACCCCGCAACGGATTACGTTGCTTATGCACCCAAACCGGTTTTTACCACAGTCCCCGGATTTTATTACCCGTCTGCGGGCATGATCCAGGTCATCATTCAAAACCCGTTGCCCGGTTTCCTAGTGCGCTACACCACGGACGGTGCCCAACCAACCGCAGCTTCTACCGAGGTTACCGGTTCAATTACTGTGGACAAGACCACCGTCATCCGAGCCCGTACGTTTAGCATTGATCCATCCATCCTGCCTTCGTTCAGCGAAACCAATACCTATTTCATTGACGAAACCCATACCATGCCCGTGGTATCGCTGGCTTCCCGCGATTTCGACGACCTGTTTTCGGGTTTTGGCGGCGAGATCAGTAACTACATTGAGTACTTCGAAGATGGCATATTGCGCTTTGAACTACAGGGCGATATCCGCGGCCACGGCAACGATTCCTGGGCGTATGACCAAAAAGGGATGCGCTTCTACGCCCGCGATGAGTACGGTTACGACAACAACATCGAATACAAAATTTTTGAAACGACCCCGCGCGATGAATTCGATGTTATCATCCTGAAAGCAGGCGCTTCCGACAACTACCCCGGGGGCGTATTCGATGGCATCCCTTCCACGCACATTCGCGATGCTTTTGCGCATACGCTTTCCGAAAAAGGGCAGCTCGATCTCGATTTTCGGCGCCTCCAGCATTGCATCGTTTACATCAACGGCGAATATTGGGGGTTGTATGAATGCCGCGAACGGGTGGACACCGATTACACCAATTTCTACTACAATCAGGGCGAAAAAAACGTGGATATGCTCAAGTTTTGGGGCGGTATGGATGTGGAAAACGGCAGTCCGCAGCCTTGGTACGACGTGTATGATTTCATCCTGAACAACGACATCAACGTGCCCGCCAATTATGAATATGTAAAAAGCCAGATCAGCATCAGCAGTTTCATTGACTATTTCATCCTCAATACTTTTTTGGTCAATTCGGACTGGCTGAACTGGAATACCATGTGGTGGCGCGGCACGGAAGGGGCTGGCGTGCCTTGGCGTTATGCGCTCTGGGACATGGACAACATCTGCGACCTGGGGCAAAACTATACCGGTTTGTCCACAACCACGTTCGAAAATTCGCCCTGCAATGTGGAAGATTTTTTTGCAAATGACCCCGGCATTGCGCATACCGGCATGTGGAAGAAGTTTTTCGACAACCCCGCATTTGTGCAGCAATACGTCAACCGCTACGCTGATTTGATGAACACACTACTGAACTGCGATTTCACCCTAAGCCATTTAGACAGTCTGGTTGCGATCATTACGCCGGAAATGCCCCGGCAGATTAACCGCTGGGGCGGCAGCATGCAGGAGTGGCAGGAAAATCTTGAATACCTGCGCTCGCAAGTGGAAGGCAAGTGTACGCTTCTGGCCGAACAAATCGTGGACTGCTATGAAGACGAAGGCATTACCGGCCCTTACACGATCGAAGTGGATGTGGTTCCGGCAGGCACAGGTCGGGTGAAATTTAATACGACTGCGCTGTATTCGTACCCATACTCGGCCACTTATTTCGGCGGCATCGGCATCACGTGCGAGGCGTTGCCCAATGCGGATCAGATTTTTGACCACTGGGAAATTGACGGCATCGTTTTTTCACCGGATGAATTCACCCAACTGATCGAGTTCAGCCTGACCAACGACGCTACCATCACTGCTTTTTTTGAACCGGCAATCCCCTGCATTCAGCCTTACAATATCTTCTCGGACAGCACCTACAATAGCATTGCCCTCAATTGGACGGGGCCAAACAACTTCATTGCCTACGAGGTCAGTTACCGGCCGCTTGGCGCAACGGCCTGGGAAACCTTCGCCAACTTAGAAGCAAATTACCTCATCGAAGACCTGTCGGCTTGCACGGCCTACGAAATCCGGCTACGCTCCTTCTGCGGCTTTGCCACCAGCGTGTACGACACCGTTGTGGTGCAAACCCAGTGTTTCACCGGCACCCACGCGGAGGGCGATGGTTTGCTGGCTTCGGCCCGCGCTTTTCCCAATCCGTTTTCGCAAGGGCTGTCGGTAGAAGTGGAATTGTCGGCAGTTTCCCCGGTTGCAGTGGAGTTGCACAGCGCCAATGGCCAGTTGATCCAGGTTGAAGCAAAAGAGCAACTGCAAGCGGGTTTGCACCGCTTTGAAGTGTTGAGTGAAAACAACCTGCCCGGCGGGCTTTATTTGCTAAAAATCAGGACAGAAGATGGGGTTAAGGTGATTCGGGTGGTGAAGGGGATGTGATAATTACAAAACATAGTGAACGCCGAGCCTGAAATGCGTTCCTTTGAACATATCCAAATTAAAACCGCCCGTGGCACGCTGCAATTCAGTCAGCGCGGTATTGTGGGAGTACTGGGTGTCTACGGAAAGGTTGAACACAGGAATCAAAAAACTGGCATCGAGCAACCACCGGCGCCCCGGCAGGCAGAGAAAGACTTGGCGTCAGGATGCCAACCAGCGATTCTGGCTTGCGGTAAAAGCCCAATGCTTCGGAGCCACTTGCATAACGCAAAGGCAGGTTGTAGTGCAGCCCAATGTTTGCCCGGTAGCGGGCATCCCCCGGTGGTGTTTCCTGGGCGCAAACGTGCGAAAAAATGAGAGAGAGAGCTGCCATTAACAGGCATGTACGCGGGTTTTTCATTCAAGTTTAGGTTTTACTTATCTATTTTCCGCTCACCTGCAAATGGTAAGCTTGCTTTGGATTTCCTGCGGCATTTTCGCCGCTTTGGGACTTGTCAGCTAACAGCATAAGAACCCAATGCCCGAATGTACTCGGGCTTGAAGCCAAGAACAATATCTGATTGCTCCACTCCACGATCTTCAAGGTCATCAGCGACAAGCCACTCCGTATTGTTTTGTTGAATCCAGATTTTCCCAGTCTCTGGGTTAAGATCAAAATGAAGTAAGACCAGGTAATTAAATTTGTGATTATGCCACCCTAACCGGACTAACTGAAAGTGATTACGTTTGGCATCTGCAATTACCTGATAAGCCAGACGGGCATTGGCCATATTGTTGCGTTCTTGTGCGAGCGACTCAATAGTAGGTGATCAGGATGTTTTGATACCGTTCAATTTTTTTAATTAACGCAGCCATTGCACAATCGTTTTTTCTTCATGATGATAAACCAATATACCTCATGGAGTTTGTCCTTAGCTATGTTGCTATTTTATACCAAAGTTAACGATTTTTCAAATGAAAGGTTTTTATTTTCCAGGCTTAGGTGACGACTCCGCGCTGTTTACCAGCCGCCGTCTCCCCTCAACCAATCAAAAAGATAGAGGGTAAAAGTGATAAAGGGTAATAGCTACCGGGCAAGCCGAAAACCGATAAAGCTATAGGAGTCGTCAGCACCGTACCTGAAGCGACGCGCAACCCAACAATTGATAGATTTGTTGATCCAGGCTCCGCCACGAAATACGCGGAGGTTCTGATCATCACCAACCAGACTGGCACTGCCATCTTCCGGAGCATCTTCGTAGTTTTCATGCCATACATCCTGGCACAATTCCAACACGTTCCCGCTCATGTCCTAGAGCCCCAGTTCGTTTGCTTTTTTCTGCATCACGGGATGCGTTTTACCGCCGGAGTTATCCTTGTACTAGGCCACTTCCTCTATTTTGTTGCTACCCGCGTACCTTGTCATGCCGGAGACATCTCCCCCACGGGCTGCATATTCCCATTCCGCCTCAGTGGGCAGCCGGTAATGCCCATCAGTTTTTTCATTGAGTTTTTTGATAAAAGCCTGCACGTCCTACTAACTAACTTTCTCCACTGGACAATCGTCACAACCTTTGAAATTCAGATATGGTGGATCTGCGCCCATTATCGCACGCCATTGCGCCTGCGTAACCGGGTGCCTGCAAAGGTCGAAGTCAATGAGCGTTACTTCGTGAACCGGGGTGCAACGATCCTTGAGATCGCCGTGCTCGTCTCCCATTTGAAAGATGCCTCCTTTGACGCGGATCATGAGGTCATGGAAGGGATCGAGTTCGCGGCGTCTGGTTTCTGCAGCCTCTTTTTCCTTCAACACATTCATTTCCCGCTCCTCGATAAGCACCCGCAAAGCTTCGACTGCATCATTCCACGCTTCGTCTCTGTCATTCCAGAAGGTAACTGGTTTGGCGTCTTTGGGCAATGCCTGGAGCTTGGCTAAAGGCGTCGCCCTCCAGGCACAGGGCTTTATGATGAGGGGTACAACTCTTGCTTCGCCCCGTTCGTGGCGTTCGAGGGCGTCGGCCATTTCTTGTTCATAAAAATAATCAGAGTCTATCGCGTGGGCGCTCAACAGCAGCAGGATGATTTCTGCCGCGTGCAGATTTTCTTTGATGGCTGTTTCCCAAACCGCGCCCGGTTCAATGTTGCCGTCGTACCAGATGCGTTTGGTGCGTTCGAGGGGGCGCAGGTGAATGCGCAACTCTTCCAGCAGGGCTGCATCTTTTCGGGCATAGGCAATAAAAATTCTGGGCAGTTGGTTCATTGAGTATCCTAAAAAAGTATGGTTGTTTCTATTGCGATGGCCACGCCAATCTTCAAATTTTCAAATTAACTCATCTTCAAATCCCCTTACTCCTCCACCGTCCTGCCCCCTTTCAACTCTTCCTGGTATTCCCGCAGCAAATCCCACTCGCCGCGCACGGCTAAGCGCGCCTGGGTGGCCCAAGTTTCGGGGTCGTGGATGCGGTAGGCTTCGCCGGCTGAATCCATGAGTTCCCAAAGGCGTTCCATTTGTGCGTCGGCTAAGTCGTACAGGGTGGCGATGCCGCCGGATTTGAGCAGGGCTTCTATTTTTGGGCCAATGCCCTCGACGAGCTGTAGGTTGGAAACATCGGGCCCGGCAGCGGGTTTGAGCGCTTCGGGGTGTTCCAACTTTAGTTTTTGCAGGCGGGCAGCCTGTCCGATCCAGTCGTCGCGTTCGATGCGGCCGGCAAAATAGCCGATGTCACGGGTCACGCGGGTGATGGCTTCTGCGTCAAAAGTGCTGATCTGTTCGAAGATATAAATGCCCAGTTCGTTCAGTTTTTTCTCTAAAAAAGGTCCAACCCCGACAATGAGCGTGAGGTCGTCTTTTTCTACCGGCGGGGCATCCACGACGATTTTTTCGCGCAGTACGTCTTTGCCGCCGGGCACAAAAATGGGTTCGGGTTCGTCGTCCGCAACGGCCATCAGGGGCGTGGCGGCAACGGTTTCCTCCTTAGCCGTTTGCAGGGTTTGCATGGCGACCTGCAAGGCGTGGTTTTCCGCTTCCAGTTGCGTCAGTTTGGCTTCCAGCGCATCCAGCCGATTCCAGGTAAGGTCATCAGCAATCACTATAACTTCCGACGTTACCGGCGCGACGGAGGCTGAAACTTCCATTACATCTTCCAGCATCGGCGCGGTAACGGCTAAGGTGCCCAGCAGTTCTTCATTATTCACCTGTAGGTGCGCGATTTGGGCATTCAGTTGTTCAATCGTGGCCAACTGGGTTTTACCGGCATTGCGCAGGCGTTCGATTTCTGTATTCAGCGCCAGTTCTTCCGCGTAGCGATTGTTTTTTTCGTCTTCAAGGCGTTGCGCCCTGGCTTCCGCCTCCCGCTGCTCAAACTGCGCGCGTTTCAGATCCGCGTCTTTCAGGTCGAGTTGCTCCTGGGCGGCAGCGAGCTGCGCCTCCAATTCGGGTACGCGTTTTTTCAGTTCTTCAATTTGTTTTTTCAGTTCCGCAATTTTTCCGCCGCGCAGCAGGTACGCCGTGAGCAAGCCCAGCAAAAATGCAATCAGCGTGATGAACAGGATCGCGTAGCTGTCCTGGGTCTGAAATCCGCTGAAGAAGTTATTGATATCCATGTTGTTGGTTGTGATTGTTAAAGGGTAGAAAGTAGAAAGTAAAGGGTAGAAAGTAAAGGGTAGAAAGTAGAAAGTAGGGGTTACGTTTTCCGGATGATATTGCGCATTCCCTTTAACCCCTGCTGTACGGGACAGGCTTTTTTACTTTAACCTTTAACCTTAAAGTTATTCGAGTACAAAATTCACCCGCCGGTTCTTCTGCCGGCCTTCTTCGGTTTTGTTGGTCGCTACGGGGCGCCCCTCTCCTTTCGATTCGATCCGGATTTTATTGACAACCCCCAGTTCCTTAAAATATTTGCGGGCGCTTTCGGCGCGGCGCAAACCTAAGTTCGTATTGAATTTATTGGTGCCGATGTTGTCGGTATGCCCGATGATGGTCATTTTTTTGTCCGCGTGCAGGCTCAAATAGGTTTTCACCGAATCGGCATACAGCACAAAAGGCTCGCCGGGACGGAATTCATCCGAGCCAAAAGCAAAGTTGGCATCCGAAAAAGTCATGTTGGTAAAGGTAAATTGCACCCTGTCAAATTCATCCGGACGGCCCTCATCCCGATACAGGTCGAAGCGCAGCGGTTCCGACAGGCGTTCATCCCGTGCAGCGGTATTGTCCAGCGTAATGCGCCCTTCCCGAATCCCGCGTTGCACCAGCAGCCTTCTCACTGCGTCGGCTCTGGCATTGCCAATATTTTCAAAAAAACCAGGCTTGGCGTCTTTTTCAGAAGGGCGGTACAGGCCGGTGATGGTCAGCATCTGGTTGGTATCCGCTTTAAGGATGGCGGCTAAAGTATCGAGAAAAGCCGTATTGTTGTCGTTCAGCATCGGCAGGATGCTGGCTGAATCAAATGCAAAATGATCGTAGTCGCGCAGCAAAACCGAATCGCCCTGGGTCAGCCGGAGGGTCTTCAGGCGCACATCGGTCATGCTGTCCACCACAGGCGCGGCGAGCGGCGGATCGCACTTTTGACGCACCTCACACACAAAATACCAGCGCGCCGCAAGGGTATAGACACAAAAAATTAAAAAACTAATTAAGGCCAGGGTTCTCATGCTTTAGCACAGTTGATGCGCCCTAAAGTACACTTTTTTTGGAATCCGGAGTTAATTTATGGCGATTAAACAATTTTTAAGCCCAATTCTCCGGTCTTGCTTCTGGCAAGATTCTAATGCGTAACGACGTTTAGAATTTTTTATCTATCCAAATGGTGTCTTTTTGCCGCATTCTCCGTTCTTTAGGCTGTTGGGCAAAAGATATTGCATTTGTCCGGTTTCATTGCTCAAATGCTGTGATAGTTTTTTTAATATTGCATCGCAAAAAGTTTAAAGTTTAGACTATGAAGTGTAATCTCCTCCTGTTAAGCTGTATCAGCAGCCTTTTCTTTTTTGTAAAAGGTCACAGCCAAAATGCGTCCAACTTCTATAATCCAAAGGCTATTCAGGATATAAAGATCACCTTTGAGCAGGATAACTGGCGTTATTTGCTGGACTCTTTACGCTACAATGGCGATGAATTGGTGACCTGCGGGGTAGACCTCAATGGCACCAAATTCAAAGGCGCCGGGTTGCGCTATCGCGACGCACGTGCCTTCACGCCCGGCGGTCGCCGTAACGGCCTTTTTATCAAGCTCGATCACGGGGCGGCTTCCCAGAATTATTCGGGTTATTCGCACATTGACTTATCGAGTGCACTGCGCGACCCGAGTATGGTGCGCGAGGTGGTTGGCTACGAAATCGCCCGGCAATACATGCCTGCGCCCGCCGCCAACTACGCCAAAGTCACCATCAATGGCGAATACTATGGCTTGTTTGTAAACGTAGAAGTCGTTGACAAGGCGTTTTTGAAAAAACATTTTGGCAACGACGACGGCAGCTTGTATTACAGCGACCCCAACACGGTGGAAAAAGCTGGCGAGGGCTGCAAAGCAAACGCGTATGGGTCTTTGCAGTTGGACAACAACGCCAATTGCCTCAAAACGCATTTCAAAAACGTGCAGCATGGCAACTGGACGGATATGCACGAGCTAACGGCAGCCCTGAAAAACTCGCCCGATAAACTCGAACAGGTGCTGGATGTTGACCTCGCCTTGTGGATGCTTGCATTTAACAGTGTAACAGCTAATTTGCACAGCTACACCGGCCAGCACAGCCCCGATTTTTACCTCTATCGGGATCAAAACGGACGGTTTATTCCCATCCTTGGCGGAATGAACTTTGCTTTCGGCAGTTTTAAAAATACCGGGATCGGCTCGGATCTGGAGCCTGCGGCTGTTGTTGCGCTCGATCCGATGCTGCACCTCAACGACGCCACCAAGCCTCTGATTAATGTGCTGCTAAGCAATGAACTGTACCGCAAACAGTATGTGTCGCACATGCGTGCTATATTGCGGGAAGCCATTAAAGACGGCAAATTGGACAAACGCACCAAAGAGTTGCAGGAATTGATCAAAACGCCGTTTACTTCCGATTTGAATAAATACTACCCGGTATCCGATTTTTCGAAAAGCCTGATGGAAACCATCGGCACGCGCAGCAAAATTCCGGGTCTGGTGGATTTTATGAACAAACGGGCAACTTACCTCTCTACCCAACCCGATTTTACGGTATTGCCGCCGGCAGTAGACGAAGTGGTGGTTGCGCGCCGTGAAAAGTTTTCGAGCGAAAAGGTAGCCAGCTTCAAGGTGCAGGCGAAAGTAGAAAAATTTGCCAAAAAAGTACGGGTCTATTACCGCTTTGGCACCAGCCAGCCCTTCCGCGAAATCGCGATGGCAGACGATGGCAAAAATAATGACGGCGAAGCAGGAGACGGCCTTTATGGCATTGACATTCAACCTGATGGGGGCGCTGACAAAATCGAATACTTCATCATGGCGGAGAATGCAAAGGCAGTCAGTTACAGCCCGGCGCGGTATATGTATGAAAGGCATACCGCTACTTTGGCGGATCTGAATAAATAGTAAAAGAGGCAAAGGGTAAGTAGGCAAGTTGCCCTTTGTTGCCTACTTGCCCTTTGCCTCTTGCCACTTTGCCACTTCTCCCCGAAACATTAGACTAAGGTACAAACAAAAACCCCGGCTCCTCCCGCCACACACGAAGGAGCCGGGGTTTATCGTTTTAGAAATCTAAACGCTGATTCAAACTCAAAAAATAATGCGCAATCTGTTTCTATGCGTACTCCTGCCCGCTCTTACCTGGGCGAGCGCGTATGCCCAAAGCAAAGACAAAGACGTTTTTCAGGCCAACACCATTTTGGAAATCAAACTTACTTTAAAAGAAGCCGAATGGGATAAACTGTTGGACACCTACAAACAAGCCGGCAATGATGACCGCCTTGTCGGCGATGCCGTCATCAATGGCGTGGCGTACAAGCAGGTGGGCGTTCGCTACAAAGGCAACAGCTCCTACTTTAGGGTGCGCGACTTAGATGCCAAAAAGCTCCCGTTCAACATCAAAGTCAACGAAACGACCAAATCGCAGAAGTTGCCCGGCGGGGTGACGACCCTGAAATTGGCCAATGCGTTCCTTGACCCCAGCTTTGTCCGCGAAGTGCTGGCCTATGAAATTGCAGGTAAATATATGCCCTCGCCACGCGCCAATTTTGCGAAAGTGTACGTCAACGGCCAATACCTCGGCCTTTACAACTGCACGGAATCTATTGACGACCTTTTCATTGAAAAGCACTTCGGCACCCGGAAAGGTGCTTTGGTGAAATGTGACCCGAACTGGCACGTGAAGCACAAATCGAATTGCAAAAGCAGCGACAACGCCTCGCTGGCCTATGTGGGCGAAGATTCTGTGTGTTACATGGGCGTGTATGAGTTGCAGGACGGCGCAGACTGGAGAGATGTCATGCGGCTGGCTCGGGTTTTGGAAAAAGAGCCGCAGAAATTAGAAGCGACTTTAGATATTGACCAAACCCTGTGGATGCTCGCGTTCAACAACGTACTGGTCAATTTAGACAGCTACACTGGCCAGCTTTGCCACAATTACTACCTCTATTTGGATACGCTGGGGGTTTACCACACGCTGGTTTGGGACATGAACCTGAGTTTTGGCGGCTTCCGGCTCACCGGCGTTGGCCCTTCCCTGTCCGAGGCGGGCATGCAGACCATGAGCCCCTTGCTGCACTTCAAAGAAAGCGGCAATTTCCCGCCGGTTCAGCGGCCGCTCATCACCAAGCTGCTGTCCAATGAGTTGTACCAAAAAATATACATCGCGCATATCCGAACCATTCTGGAAGAAAACTTTTCGAACGGTCTCTACCTCAAGCGCGCCAAAGAAATCCAGCAGTTTGTGGACAAACACGTGAAAGAGGACGCGAACAAGCTCTACGATTATGCCCTTTTTCAAAAAAATATGGATACGACGGTGGTTGTGGATCAAAAACGCATCATCGGCATCAAAGAATTGATGGGTAAGCGCACGGAATACTTGCAGGCGCACCCCATGCTGCAACGCACGCCTCCGGTTATTTCCGAAGCGAAACATGTGGTGGAGGGTGAAAAAATCAATATTTCCGCAACCGTGGAGGGAAGCCCCCTGAAAGTTTGGCTTTGTTACCGATACGGCATAACCGGCGCTTTTCAGCGCTTTGAAATGAGCGGTGAAGCGCCTGCTTTCCTGGCTTCAATTGAACATAAACCAGACGTGCAATACTATCTGATTGCGGAAAATGCCCAGGCTGCCTCGCTTTCTCCGGCGCGGGCGTCGAAAGAATTTTATCAAGTGAAGTAACCGCGACCATGCCTGTTCTGCATCATTCTACCTACCCCGGGCCGCCGTTTCTCCAATTTAACGGCCATCTGGAAACGATGGCGCCCATGTTGCGCCGCGTGGAGGTTGCTTACGAACGCGAGCGCCTTGAATTGTCTGACGGTGATTTTGTTGACTTAGACTGGGTGGATCGCGGCAGCCGCAAATTGGTTTTGCTGACGCACGGCTTAGAAGGCGGATCCGATCGCCCTTACATGAAAGGCATGGCACGCTATTTCGCCGACTGCGGCTGGGACGCGCTGGCCTGGAATTGCCGCTCGTGCAGCGGCGAAATGAACCGCCTGCTCCGCCTTTACCACCACGGAGAAATTGGCGATATTAGCGAGGTGATCGGCCATGCGCTGCGTACCAAAGATTATACCCACATCGCCATGATCGGCTTCAGTATGGGCGGCAACATCACCGCCAAATACCTCGGCGTGCATGGCAAAGAAATCCCGGAAGCCATTCGCTCGGCGGTCGTTTTTTCAACGCCCTGCGACTTAGAGGCCAGCATTTTATCCATCGAAAAACCGCTCAACCGCTTTTATTCCCAATATTTTCACAAACAACTGAAAGTAAAAATCGAAGCCAAAGCGGTGCAGTTTCCCGACCAGATTGACCTCCGCCATTTCAAAACCATCAAGTGCTGGCGCGATTTCGACACCCACTACTCGACCGTACTGACGGGCACCCGCGACGCCGATGCGTTTTATCAACAGGCTTCTTCCAAAAACTTCATGGCCGGTTCCAACGTGCCCATCCTGATCGTGAACGCCCTGAACGACCCGATGCTCAACGGGGAATGCTACCCAACGGCTCTTTGCGAAAAACACCCGAATCTTTTTCTGGAAATGCCCCGGAAGGGAGGTCATGTGGGGTTTTTGTTGCCCAATTCGAGGCATGCTTGGTCAGAGTGGCGGGCATGGCAGTTTGTGGGGGAGCGGGGTTAGCAGGAAAAAAAGAGCCTGGATGGAATTTTTTTATCGGGCTCCGGCTTTGCTTGTTTATAAAAAATGCTAATTTCGCCTCGCTAAATTTAGAAACGCGTTAAAGACGCGCTAAGCATTTCGGGGGTATAGCTCAGCTGGCTAGAGCGCTTGCATGGCATGCAAGAGGTCATGAGTTCGAATCTCATTATCTCCACAACTTATCATTACAAAAGCCTGTAAGGTAGAAACTTACAGGCTTTTTCTTTTTACCGTTGTAGGTTCGGATTGCCCGATTGACCTTTTGGAAATGGTCGGCCATCTTTTGCACTGTTTAGTTTTGGCATGTTGCGGCTGTTTTATGGCTGTTTTGGGTAGGTTTTAATGAACCAATCAAAGTCTTTGGGCTTCTCGAAAAGTTCGGGCTTTTCTTTCATTAACATGGCTTTATAAGCTTCATTTAGTCCTAATGCTTCATACAATGAGTAGCAATCTAATCTATGATAGACATACCCGCCATCGTCACTACGGCTTTCAAGCATATTCCAATCAATTCCTGTCAGGTCAGCCGTATGAATCAGATAACTTTATCTTTGACACACCTTCTCTATTCAGCCTTCTCATAGTACCAACATTCCTATACATTGCCTCCTTTTCATCCCATCCTTGGAACTTGTCTATTTCTTCCTGGTAGCGTTTGACATTTTGTTGCTTTCGCCTCAAATAATCATACACGTCCAAAACAATACCGAAAACTAAAAGGTCAAAAACAACGCCGTGCGCTTCGATCAATCCATCGTTCAAGCCTTTAGGCCATTCAAAAAACAGCAAATCAAGGATAAGCAATAGAGGTATAAAAAATAACAAAGCAGCCCGTATAGGCTGTGCAACAAACCAAGCAGTCAGCTTTTTCATATATAGGCGGTTTTATGTTAAGGTAAGATTATATGACGTTTACTAAACTTTAAAAGTCTACGGTGTGGACACAAGTCGGTGCCACTCTTTGTGGAAATTTGATTTTCAACGAATTACGACTTTGTATTGCAATTCACACGCCATAGGTTCCAAATGCCTGTTTCGACCTGAAACATTGTTGGTTTGTCACTCCCGCAGGTTTGTCACTCCCGCAGGTTGTCATTCCCGCAGGGAATCTGCAACAGCAGAAAGGCTTTTGAAGTGAATCCATTTGTAACATCGAAGATGATTTTTGCCCCTTTATCCTTCCCCAAAGAATTTGAAAAAGCCTGAATAGCCCGGCGCGATCTCGCAGATTCCCTGCGGGAATGACAAACAATGATGTGTTATGATGCACTGCCCACGCTCAGCAGTAGCGGGAGTGACAACGTAAAAGAAGAACAAAAGACCAGAAACCGACAGTGCTGTCAAGCACATAAACGCATTCTTTTTTCGGCAAGCGCCAGGTTTCTTAAGTCCCAGTTGCCCATTATGTGTCCACACCGAAGACTTTAAAAGTTTAGGAAACGTTACTCCATTTTTATCTGATTCTTTAAAATGTCCAGTAGCATGGGTCATCAATCATGGTTTCTCCTGTTGCCAGGGTTCAGTTTTTTTAAATCACTTTCTAATTCTTTGAGGCTTTCTGCTTTGGACATTTCCTGTTGCTTAACCTTAAACTGTTGAAATTGCTTTTCTGCCAATTCATCAGCCAACTGCTTGGTAATGCGTTCGGCGTGCTCCAGAATCTGACGCTCATTGATGGTGAGAATGTCGTTTAGTCTCTTTACCCAGTCGCGCATATACATGGGTTTGCGTTGCTGCGCCTGGGCTTCTGCAAAAGCAAGGTATTGTTCTACCAACAGGTTTAAAGCTATTATCTCTTCTTCATTCAGGTAGTTCTTAGCAATAGTGACATCCGTTTTCCGGATGTTTTTTCCTGCCCAGGTTGTCAGTCCCATATTGGGTTGGGCAGCGTCTGCGCGATCCCGGATGATCTCGGCTGCCGTATGCTGACTGACCGCCCAAAGCAGTTTATTCTGCACAATTTTGAAAAATTCCTGCGTACTTTCAGCATTGGCTCGTAAGCAATGCTGGTCGAGTAAATGTCTTTCACTTTTTGATAAAAAACCTTTTCTGAACTCCGAATGTCGCGGATGCGAGCCAAAAGTTCGTCAAAGTAGTTCATCGCTCCGGCGCGTTTCAGGCGTTCGTCATCCAGTGTAAACCCTTTGATGATGTACTCTCTTAGCCGCTGCGTTGCCCATATACGGAATTGCGTACCCCGATGTGAGTTAACCCGATAGCCAACAGAGATAATCATGTCGAGGTTGTAGTAATGTAAGCTTCTGTTGACAAAACGACTGCCCTCCTGCTGAACTGTCAAGTATTCCTTGACAGTTGCAGTTTCAGTTAATTCGCCTTCTTTTAAGATATTTTTGATGTGGAGATTAATGTTTTGTTTGGTGGTTACAAACAGTTCTGCCAATTGGTTCAGGGTGAGCCAAACCGTTTCATCCACCATGCGCACTTCTATTTTGGTCGTGCCATCTTCGGATTGATAAATTAAAAACTCGGAATTTTCCATAATAGACTGCTTTTATGGTTTCAAGAGCTTGTTCGGGTTTTCGTGATCGAGCAAGGGCGAGGAAATTTTATTTTAGACAAAGCGAATTTTGCAGACGTAGCCGGCAGCTACGGCGAAAAAATTCAATGCAGTATAAAATAAAATTTGCCGTTCGTAGCCGATTGACGGAAGCCCGAACAAGCTCTAAGATGCGCACGCTTTCCACCCTGCGTTTATCAATGGCCTTAACTACCTGTCGGTGTTCATCCAATTCGTTTACTTTGTAGTTGCCTTGTAGCACAAAGAAAGCAAGTTTATTCGATTTTTGCTTTCGGAGCACTCCGTTCACCATGTATGCTGCGCAATATCCTGGGGAGTAATAAAGGAAAGCCGTACTTTAGCGCACGAACCAAAACTTGCTTGCCATGCGCTACGTGTTCACGTGCTTTATCTTTTTCCTGTTTACTTTTGCGCCAAGCGCCCAAACAACAACGCTACTACAATCCGGCCCGATGGTGGGTTATTCCGAAATGCAGGAAGTTTTGCTTTGGGTGCAAACCAAAAAAGCGGCTAAAGTGCAGATTCGCTACTGGGTCGCTTCCAAACCTGCCGATACCCTGCACACGACGGCGGTGATAACAACTGCAGAAACGGCTTTTACCGCCCACCTTTTGGCCGACCGCGTGGAACCCGGCAACCGCTACGATTATTTGCTGCTGATTGACGGGAAGCCCGTGAAATTGGACTACCCGACCACTTTTCAGACCCAAACCCTGTGGCAGTGGCGCACCGACCCGCCTGCTTTCAAAATGGCCATTGGCAGTTGCGCTTACGTCAATGAAACGCAATACGACCGCCCCGGCAAACCCTACGGTGCAGATTACCAAATCTTTCAAAGCATCCATAAAATGCGGCCCGATGCCATGCTTTGGCTCGGCGACAACACCTATCTGAGGGAGGTGGACTGGAATACCCGCACCGGCATCCTGAAACGCTACACCCACTCGCGTTCTATTCCGGAAATGCAGGCGCTGCTTGCGTCTACGCACAACTACGCCATCTGGGACGACCACGATTTTGGCCCCGATAATTCCGACCGCAGCTTTGCGCAAAAACACCATACGCTGGAAGCTTTCAAACTTTTTTGGGCCAACCCTTCCTACGGCCTCGACAATAGCAAAGGCATCACCAGCTTTTTCCAGTTTGCCGATGTTGATTTTTTCCTGTTGGACAACCGCTATAACCGCGCACCGGACAACCGAAAAACCGGCGACCGCACCATGCTGGGCAAGGAGCAATTGGAGTGGCTGATTGATGGACTGGCCGCAAGTCGGGCACCGTTTAAAATGGTCGCTATCGGCGGGCAAGTGCTGAACACCGCTGCTGTTCACGAAAATTACATCAACTATTACCCGGAAGAGCGCGAATACCTGCTCAAACGCATCGAAGAAGAAAAAATCAAAGGGGTGGTGTTCCTCACCGGCGACCGCCACCACACGGAAATGGACCAATATACCAATGGCGCAGGCAATTTGGTGACCGACATCACCATCTCGCCGCTCACTGCTGGCCATGCATTCAACGTGACCGAAGACAATAAATACCACGTGGAAGGTACTTTAGTGCTGAAGCGCAATTTTGGAGTGTTGGAATTTTCAGGGCCGCGAACATCAAGGATGCTGACGGTAAAAATTTATGACAGCAATGGAGCGGAATTGTGGGTGCAAACGATTAAGCCGAATTAGTAGACGGGTAGTGAGGATGTCGTTTGCTCCCTTTGCAACTATCGGACTATAAAGACAGACACTCGACTAAAAAGACAGACACTACTTAAGAATTATCTGGACAACACGAATTGACGAAACGCCTCCAACTCGGTGAGTTCCTGGGCGACATAGCGGTCGAATAAGCGTTCGCCCACTTGCGAAAAGAGGGCAGAAATGCCAACGTCTATCAAGCGAAAGCCCTGAGGCGTAAGGAAGATGTTGTCGAAGCGCTCTCCCGGCATATCCGACGGGCGGCGCAGGTCGCGGTGGGCAAAACCTTTTTGATGTAGTTCGTGCAATTCCGATTCCAGCACGTCTAACCACAATTCGCGTTTTTCGTATTCGTAAGCGCGAAAATCCATTGGATAGAGCCGTTCCATGACCAGCATTTCTGTGTCGTCGTTCAGCTCATCCAGCCGTAAAAAGTGCACAACCACGCTATTGATGGCATTGGCAAAGCGCATTTTTTCGGCTTCCGAACCAATGTCGGAGCGCGTGTCGCCGGTGAAAAGTTTCCCAGCTTCCGTTTCAGATAAAGCAATCACGGTATTGTTGGTTCCCGAAGAAAGGGTTCGCGGATAGCGTTTTTTCATTATACTAAAAGATTAAAATCATCGCTAATTTACAGTCTTTTCCCGTATTTCGCTAAAGCATGTTCAAAGAACGCATAAAACGCCTCAACCACTTCCTCTTCCGGCAACACCGCCGGAAAACCTTCGCGGCATTGGCCATATTGGGGTTGGCTTACATTTTCTGCCTGCCAAGGCCCTTGTTCGACCAACCAACCTGCATGGTGCTCGAAGACCACGCGGGCAACCTGCTTGGCGCGCGCATTGCCGACGACGGCCAATGGCGCTTTCCGCAAGCCGACAGCATCCCGGAAAAATTTGCACGTGCTTTGGTTGAATTTGAAGACCGACGCTTCTGGTACCACCCCGGCATTGATCCGCTCAGTTTGGTGCGGGCGATGGGGCAAAACATCCGCAGCGGCAAAGTCGTCAGCGGGGGCAGCACCCTCACCATGCAGGTCATTCGCATGGCGCGTGGCAACAAATCGCGCAACCTTTGGCAAAAATTCATCGAGGCCATCCTCGCCACCCGGCTGGAATTGGGCTACCGCAAATCTAAAATCCTGCGCCTTTACGCGGCTCATGCCCCTTTCGGTGGCAACGTGGTCGGCCTTGACGCCGCTTCCTGGCGCTATTTTGGCAAAAGCCCCTGGCAGCTTTCCTGGGCGGAAGCGGCCACATTGGCGGTGTTGCCCAACAGTCCGGCGCTCATCCACCCCGGACGCAACCGGCAGTCGCTGTTCGACAAGCGCAATCGCCTGCTCGACCGCTTGCTGGAAGCTGGCGCGTTGGATCGAACGTCGTGGGAATTGGCCAAAGAAGAACCCCTGCCCGAGCAGCCGCATCCCCTGCCCCGTTTGGCGCCCCACCTGCTCGACCGCGCCTGGCGGGAACAGGTAAAAACTGGCAAAGCGCCACACTCCCGCATCCGAACGACCCTGCAACAAGACCTGCAACGCCGCGTGACGGAAATTGCAGCACGTCAGCAACAACTGCTGCGGCAGAACGGCATCCACAACTTAGCCGCCATCGTCATCGAAGTGGAAACGGGCAATATCATCGCTTACGTGGGCAATGTGATTGACGCTGGCGAAGAACACGGTGCCGAAGTAGATGTGATCACCGCGCGGCGCAGCACGGGCAGTATCCTGAAACCATTCCTGTACACCCTGCTGCTGCAAAACGGCCAGCTCCTGCCCAATAGTTTAGTTCCGGATGTGCCGACCATCATGCACGGTTACCGCCCCGAAAACTTTCACCTGCGCTACGACGGCGTGGTGACAGCGCGCCGGGCTTTAGTCCGTTCGCTGAATGTGCCGTTTGTCCGGATGTTGCAGCAATATGGCTTGGAAAAATTTCACTTTGACTTAAAACGCCTCGGGTTCAACACCATAGACCGGCATCCCGGACACTATGGCTTGCCGCTCATATTGGGCGGCGCGGAAGCTACCCTCGGAGACATCACGAACGCTTACGCCTGCATGAGCCGGATGCTGGGGCAATTTTACCCCCGCGACGGCCGCTACGACGCTCAGGATTTTCGCCCGGCCAACTACCTGTTTGGCGTCAAAACTACGCCAGCTTCCCGCAATGACCTGTTGGAAGAACCGCCTTTAATCGGCGCGGCGGGAACCTGGTTTGCATTCGATGCGATGCAGCAATTGGAGCGCCCGAATGCGCTGGGCGACTGGGAGGCGTTTGAATCGAGCCGCCGCATTGCCTGGAAAACGGGTACCAGCTTTGGTTTTCGCGACGCCTGGGCGGTGGGGGTCACGCCGCACTACGCCATTGGCGTATGGGTGGGCAATGCCGATGGGGAGGGTCGCCCCGGGCTTATGGGCGCTATGGCTGCGGCGCCGGCACTGTTTGACATTCTGAACATCCTGCCTGCCGACGGGAGTTGGTTCCGGCCTCCGTACGACGAGATGAGGCGCATTCCCACTTGTCGGGAAAGCGGCTTCCGGGCGCTTGATATTTGTCCGCAGGTGGATAGCGTCTGGTCCCCCGCCTCGGGACTAAAAGCGGCGGGTTGTCCCTACCACCGCACGATCCATTTAGACAAAACGCAACGCTGGCAGGTAGACGCCGAATGCGAAACGCCTTCAAATATGGTACACCAGGCGTGGTTTGTCTTGCCGCCTTTGGAAGAACACTACTACAAAAGTAAAAATCCGGGCTATCGAACCCTCCCACCCTTCCGGGCCGATTGTGCTTCTGGCCAGGCGAACAACGAAGCGATGATGGAACTGATTTACCCAAAGCAACCAACCCGCATTTACGTGCCCATAGATTTAGACGGACAGTTGTCGCGCACCGTGTTTTCCGTTGCGCACCGCAGTCCGGAAACGACCATTTATTGGCATATAGACAGCGAATACCGGGGCAGCACGACGCATTTTCACAGCATGGAACTGAATCCGCCGGAAGGGAAACACCTGCTGACGTTGGTGGATGAGAAGGGGAACCGCCTGGAGCAGGCGTTTGAGATTATTGGAAAAAGAGGGAAGTGAGGGATTTGAAAATTGGGGCAAACTTGCAAGTTGGCAAATCTGCAAAAGCCCGTGCCAAAAATCGAAGGAAATAGCAGCGATTGTCTGAGACAATCGCTATTGGCAAACCTGCTTTAATTTTTCCAGCAAACTTTTGTCAAAGGCAATTGGATTCAATTTATCCGTTATCGAATCATATTCATAAAATTGCTGCTCCGTAGGATTAAAGGTGAACCGAGCGACGACGACATTGTGATCCGGATAGTTTTCGTGGAGGCTAAAATCATAGGTTGGCGAATAGTCCAGCGCATCTTTTTCAGCTTCGGGGCTGCCTTCCAGGGTAATTCCAAAACCAGTGCCTCCATTTTTGACAACGGCCTCGTGGAGTGCTTTTGTCAGTGCTTCGAACCGGGTCGAAGTGGTTAGGATTTCCAGCGCCACATCTTTACAAGCTTGCGACTGCACTCCCGGCGTTGCCGCAGATTCGGTCATGCCAAGCGCATTTACCGGGCTTTCGGTCTCGCTTCTGCCTTCGGCTTTTTTGAAGTCGCAGGAAAGCACCGAAACAGCCAACAGGATAGCGAAAATTACAGGGATGTTTTTCATGGGAAGCATGTTTTTGGTTTGTGTCTACCGACATCAGTTAAAGATAAAACGACACGACGAGGGGATAAGTTGCCGGAAAGCCACAAACACGCGGTTGCGATGCCTCCGCATGCCGTCAAAAAACGCCTGAATGCAGGAAGTAGAAGTATTCCGAATCTCGCAGGCTTGCTGTGTTAGGGGCGCTGAATGAATAAGGGTCACTTTCGACAGGGTAAGTAATTTTGCTTCTAACCGAGGCGGAGGTTCCCGACCTTAGCCTGAGCTAAGGGAGGCGGTTCTCCAACGAAGGGTAGGAGGAAAATGACTCCTGGAAAAGTGACCCTTATTCGTTCAGCGACCCTAAGTGCCCCATCTAAAGCGTAAGCCCCTCCTCTCCATAGAACTCATCGGGCTCGGGCGGCGGTGGCGGTGAATGCGCATTGATGGTCGTCCAAAGCAAATCCTTCAGCGGTTCCAGGCCTTGATTGGCTACCGAAGAAATAAACAGGCTTTCTACGCCTTCCGGCAAATCAGCTTTCATTTCCTCCTGCATGCCCGGGTCAATCATATCGCATTTGGTGATGGCCAAGATGCGGGGCTTGTCCAACAGTTCGGGGTTGTACATCTCCAATTCATTCATCAGAATGTCGAATTCTTTCCCGATGTTGTCTGAATCGCAAGGGATCAAAAACAACAAGGTGGAATTGCGTTCAACGTGGCGCAGGAAGCGATGCCCTAAGCCGCGCCCGAGGTGCGCATCCTCAATGATGCCGGGAATGTCTGCCATGATAAAGGAACGGCCGTCCCGGTATTGCACAATGCCCAGGTTGGGCACTAAAGTCGTAAACGGATAGGCACCGATTTCGGGCTTGGCGGCAGTGATGACCGACAGCAAAGTAGATTTTCCGGCATTGGGAAATCCGACCAATCCTACATCGGCGAGCACTTTCAACTCCAGAATTTTCCATTCTTCCCGTCCGGGTTCGCCGGGCTGGGAATAGCGGGGTGTCTGGTTGGTTGACGATTTAAAATTGGAATTGCCCAGACCGCCTCGTCCGCCGGAGACTAAGATGCGTTTTTCGCCATCCCGGGTGATTTCGAAGTGGATTTCGCCGGTTTCTGAGTCTTTGGCGACCGTTCCCAGCGGAACATCGAGGATGACATCGTTGCCGTAGCCGCCAGTCTTGTTGCCGTCGGAGCCATTGTGGCCGCGTTCTGCGATGACGTGCTTGCGGTATTTCAGAGCCAGCAGAGTCCACATGTTCCGGTTGCCGCGCAAGATGATGTGCCCGCCGCGTCCGCCGTCGCCGCCGTCGGGACCGCCTTTTGTGGTAAATTTATCGCGATAAAAATGGGTCATGCCTGCACCACCGGCGCCAGAGCGACAGCAAATTTTGACATAATCCACGAAGTTTTGTTCAGCCATTTATATGGTCTATTTCAGCGCACAAACGCTCGAAAATGGTTTCGACGGCGCCAACGCCTTGAATTTTTTGTGCCTTGCCAAGGCGATGATAATAATCAAATACCGGCGTTGTTTCTTTTTTGTAAACGTCAATCCGGTTTCGGATGATGCTTTCGTCCAGATCATCTGCGCGGCCTGAAGTAGCACCCCTTCCGACGATGCGTTTTACAATTTCTTCATCCGACACTTCCAGCATCAACAACCCGGAAACCGCCTGCCCTTTTTCTGCCAGCAGTGCATCTAAAGCTTCAGATTGCACAATATTGCGCGGAAAGCCATCAAAAATATACCCCGGAACGTCCGGATTGGCTTCAACTTTGTTGCGCAACATGCCTATTGTTATCGAATCCGGCACTAATTCCCCTCTTTGCATGTACCCTCTGGCTTCAATCCCCAGGGGCGTATCGTTGCTCAGTTCGTAGCGGAATAAATCCCCGGTGGAAATGTGCAGCAGTCCGTAACGGTTCACCAACATCGCCGCTTGTGTGCCCTTGCCCGATCCAGGAGGGCCAAAAAGTATCAGATTGATCATGACAGTAATTAATCGTTTAGTTTTTGTTTTGTACTTTGCTCCATGCAGTCTCAGCCAGGGCATCCATTTTCCCGGCAAAACTGCTGCATTGCAGCGCAAACGTGGCTTTATTTTGGTTCAGGCGAGGGGCGAAGATAGCTTTTTTTTTAGACTATGCCTTACAACAAGGTCGTTTGTATGCAATTGGGATCTGGCAAGGCATACTACCGGACATTTTCGCGTAATGAGACCTTGCAGGTTTTTAAAACCCCCGAGGTTTGAAGCTCCGAAATGAAAATGTCCGGTAGTATGCTGGCAACGTTAAACTGTCCTTCCGAATCCTGGTTATAAATAAAAGTTCAACCCCGGTAAAAGAAAAATGCGTTTCGGAGTGTTCTATACCAAGAGTCGGGCATAACGCAGCTAGTGGACTATAAAGACAGACACGAAATAGTCCCGGCCTGAGGCGACATCTCGCCTGGGTTGGCTTTGTGCGCAAGCGGCAGGTGTCGTCTCAGGATTTTGGGAACCCGAAAACCGGGATGACCCCTGCTGCGGCCTGCGCACAGGCTATGCGCCGCAGCGAGATGTCACCCCGGCCTAAATGACCGCTTTTGGGGTCGAGCATAAAGCAGTTATCGGACTCTAAAGACAGACACAAAATAAAGCTTTTGTAAAGCAGCATACAAAGCATTATCTTGAAAGTTATTAACTTGCTTGTCCATCCTCAATATCAATGTATAAAGCTATGCGAAAACAACTATACGCCCTTTGTCTGACAGCAATTTTTGCTTTGATGCTGCATACCGTCGCTCAGGCTACGCACAACCGCGCCGGGGAAATTAGCATTCAAATAGTAGGTGATTGTGTTGAAAGCAATACCATTAAGGCAACGGTTGTCACCTATACCAAAACCAGCAGCGTTGACGCTGACCGCGATACACTGACCATTTGCTGGGGAGACGGCACGTGCGAACGGGTCGCCCGGATGAATGGCCCGGGGTCGCCCCCAAAAGGAGAACCGCTCGAAAATGATACCAAAAAGAACATTTATATGGCGTTTCACACCTACGCCGCCCGGAGTACTTATAAAATTTCCATGACCGACCCCAACCGCAATGCCGGTATTATCAATGTGAATCCTCCAAATTCCGTCCAGATTAAATTTCACCTTCAAACGACGTATACTTTTCCCAATCCGCAATTCCAGGGCTGCAACAACACGCCTGTCCTTTTACAGGAACCGATTGACTTCGGCTGCGTTGGCAAAGTTTTTACCCATAACCCCAACGCTTACGACGAAGACAACGACAGCTTAGCCTACGAGTTGGTGGTGCCGCTCCAGGATGTAGGAACGCCGGTGCCCAATTACCTTTGGCCGGATCAATTGACCCCTCTGAACAACGACATCAGCATCAATCCAATCACCGGAGAAATCATCTGGAATTCGCCCCAGCAGCCAGGGGAATACAACATCGCCATGCACATCATTTCCTATCGCAATGGTATTGTAATGGACATTGTGTTGCGGGACATGCAAATCCTGATCCGGGAATGCGACAATCAGCCACCGACTGTGACAACTACCTTCGATGAAATCTGCGTCATTGCGGGCGAGCTGGTGGAAATTACCGTAACGGCCGGCGCGCCGCTGTTTGAAACAAATCAAAAAGTAAAACTGGAGGCAGAAGGCGGACCATTTTTTGTACCCTTTAGCCCGGCAACCTTCGAACCGCCGACATCCGGTTTTCAGAATGACCCTGTTGTAAAGGTTTTCCGCTGGCAAACAACCTGCGAACACATTGGTAATCAATACTATACGGTTGTATTTAAAGCAACCGACGATTTCTTCGACGGTGAATCGGGGCTGGCCACCTTAAAAACGGTTCGGATTAAAGTAGTCGGGCCGCCGCCGGAAGACGTACGCTCCAATCCGGGATCGGGGCAGGTGGAACTCACCTGGCTTAAGCCTTATTCCTGTGATGCAGCGGAGGAAAATTATTTCAAAGGCTTCACGGTGTGGCGACGGGAAGGCAGCAATAACTTCCCGTTAGACAATTGTACGCCCGGTCTGGAAGGTCAGGGTTATGTTCAGGTTACGCCGCAGCCGATCAAAACAGAACAAGCCGACCGGTACTATTATAAAGACGTGAATGTGGAACGGGGGCGTACTTACTGCTACCGCGTGCTCGCAATTTTTGCCAAAACGACCCCGGGAGGAGACTTTTTCTACAACCGCGTGGAAAGCTTGCCTTCAGAGGAAACCTGCGTGCAGTTGAGCCGGGATGTGCCGCTCATTACGCATGTGAGCGTGCTTCAGACCGGGGCAGCCGACGGGCAGATGGAAGTCTGCTGGTCTAAACCCAAGCCGGTTGACCTGGATACGATTGTCAATCCGGGACCTTACCGCTACGAAGTGTTGCGCGCTGATGGGCAAACCGTAGCCGATGCCGATTTCCGCCCAATTGGCGTGGATTTCTTCAGCGACTTTCTTGCGACAGCCAACGACACCTGCTTTATTGATCCAGGACTGAATACGGCAGGGCAGGCTTATAGTTACAAAATCAATTTTTATGTAAATGGCGAAGCCGAGCCGCTGGGTGCCACTAATCCGGCCTCTTCCGTTTTCCTGAGCAGCGCGCCAACCGACAATCGGCTCAACTTGTCGTGGACGGAGATTGTACCCTGGGATAATTTCAAATACGTTGTTTTTCGAAGGAATGCTTTCGGCGTATTCGACTCGCTGACGACCGTGCTTGAACAAGCCTATTCCGATGTTGGCCTCATCAATGGCAAAGAATATTGTTACCGGGTGAAAAGCATCGGATCCTATGGCGTGGAAGGCGTGATCAGCCCGCTGCTCAACTTCTCGCAGGAGTTGTGCGCTGTGCCCGTAGACAACGTAGCGCCGTGTCCGCCAACTTTAGAGGTGAGCAATATTTGTAAACAGGACATCCGCTGTACAGATGAGACGGCGCTGTTCAATTCCCTGCGCTGGGTGAACCCGGTGCAATTGTGCGTCGAGACGGATGATGTAACGGGGTATCGGGTTTATTATGCGCCGTTTGAAGGCAGCGCTTTTGCCCGGGTGGCTGAATTCGACGATTCCGGCAGGCTGACGTGGGAACACAAACCCGAATTCGGCATTGCAGGCTGCTATGCTGTGACCGCCGTGGATACCTTCTTCAATGAAAGTGCTTTCAGCAATATAATTTGTGTGGATAATTGCCCGTCCTACGTGTTGCCGAATACCTTTACGCCCAACGGCGACGGGCAAAACGATGAGTTCAAGCCTTATCCTTACTGTTTTATTGAAAGCATCGAAATGAATGTATTCAACCGCTGGGGGCAATTGGTGTTCCAAACCAAAGACCCGGATATCAGTTGGGATGGCCGAAATATACGTGGCGAAATGCTTACCGACGGCGTGTACTATTACACCTGCCGCATTTTTGAACGCCGGGTAGCCGGTATTGTACAGAACCCGCAGATTCTTAGCGGGTATATTGAATTGCTCAGAGGCGGAAAATAATACTATGTTCACAGGAATCATCGAAGCGCTGGGAAGGGTTGCTTCCATTCGCCGGGAAGGCGAAAACGTACATTTTGACATCGAATCACAGCTTTCAGAAGCTTTGAAAATAGATCAAAGCCTGGCGCACAACGGCGTTTGCCTCACAGTGACGGCGTTGTTGCCCGGCGTTCATACCGTGACCGCAGTGGCGGAAACGTTGCTGCGTTCTAACCTCGGCGACCTGCGCGAAGGCGATCCGGTGAATCTTGAGCGCGCCATGGTTTCTGGTGCGCGCTTAGACGGGCATATTGTGCAGGGGCATGTGGATGCGACGGGCGTTTGCACAGCGGTGGAAGAAGCTGGCGGGAGCTGGTATGTGCATTTTCGATACGAGCCTTCCCCAGAGCGCCTGCTGGTGGACAAAGGTTCGATTTGTGTGAATGGTGTTAGTTTGACGGTGGTTTCGCCGCACGACGATCTGTTTTCGGTAGCCATTATTCCTTATACGTGGGAACACACGACGTTTCACCGACTTCGCCCGGGAGATCGGGTGAATCTGGAGTTTGATATTATTGGGAAGTATATAGCACGGTACGCGGCTTTGTATGGGAGGTCAGCGCAGAGCCCGCAGGCTTAGTTGAATGCTAAACAGATGCTGTTTAGGAGGTAGAATTGAATATTACAAAACCATAAATCTCTTTGCTATAAAAACAGCGCCACCGCTACTCTTTGGGTTATACAACAGATCCAAGCCACCATGGGATGCCTTTCGACGGGGTCGTAGTCGCTTCCAACCCGCTTGATTTCGAGACAAATCGCATCCTTACCCATGAATTAGGTCATTACCTCGGCCTTAGGCATACTTTTGGCCTTGAATTTTCGTGTGAATGGGACGACGGTATTGAGGATACGCCCCCTTCAGTATACATTTAGTTGGTTAACAAACGGTAACTGCCCGGTGTTTCCATTAACAGATGTTTGCTCTCCTGAATTTCCCGGTATCATGTTTATGAATTTTATGGATGCGATCCCCGACTGTGCAAACTTGTTCACACATGAGCAGGCTGCCACAATGCGGGAAGTGATTGCGGAAGAAAGGGGAACGCTGCCAGAGCCGGTAGTTGGAACGAGCGAACACTCCGGTCAAACCGGCTTGCAGTTATTTCCCAATCCTGTTCAGGGCTTACTTGGTGTTCAGCTTGAAGGGACAATTACCACGTCACCCAGGGCTTTCCGCCTTTTTGATGCGATGGGCCGGCTTGTTTTACATCAGGAATTTAATCACTCCGCATGGAAAGATGAACTCGACGTTTCTGCTATGACAGCAGGCGTGTATTGGTTGGAATGCCGTGCGGGAAAGCAAATATTTCCTCGGATGTTTGTTAAATAATAGGCGCTTTTTCGGGATTTAGGGTCAGCCAGCTAAAGCTGGCGACCACATTAATTTCCACCCAAAATCAGCGGCAACCCACTGCCTTTATCGCCAATAACAATGACCTTGGTGTTGGGGGAATTGGCCAATTTCAGCGTGGCTTCGATGCCTTTATCTTTGAGAATTTTATCAGAAAGACTGGCGTTGAGGATCTGGTTGGCGTCGGCTTTGGCTTTCGCTTCGATGATTTTGCGCTCCGACTCTTTCCGCTCCTGCTGCAGGATGTATTCGTATTTGAGGGCCTGTTGTTCCGACTCGATTTTGTCTTCGATGGCCAAGCGCACTTTTTCGGGCAACTGGATGCCGCGGATCAGCGTGGCGCGCAACTCAACGTAATTGTTGACCAGCGCCGCTTCCAAATCCTTCTGGATTTGCTGTTGCACTTCTTCCCGCTTGCTCGAATAGAGTTCTTCCGGGTCGTAACGACCAATGATTTTGCGCACTGACGAACGCACTTCAGAGCGCACCAAAGAGTTGATGTATTCGATGCCGAACTTCTCGTGGAGGCTGCCAATTTTGTCGTACATGGGATTGACGCGCACCGTAATGTCCACATTGATGGTGAGGCCGTTTCGCGAAAGCACCTCCATTTGTTCTTCGAGCTGCTGCTCGCGCATGTCGTAGACGTACATGATGTTCCAGGGTGCCAGCATGTGGAATCCCGAGTAGTAGATGTGTTCCTTATCAAGTCCGACGCCAAAGCGGCGGAACAAGACCCCCTGATGGCCGGGTTCAATGGTAAGGAATGTGGCGTTGGAAAAAACGAGGACTACCACCAAAATTATGGTGACAATAACGCCTGTGGTAACCAATTTGCCTTGCCTCGGAAGTCTGGCTTCGCTCATAAAATGGAGGATTTAAACCATAAAGATACAACGCTCCGGGTTCTCATCAAAAAATACCTTGCAACGCGCTTGTATAGTCGAGCGCTACCTCAATCTCCGCGTCGTCGCAGGCCACATTCACCACCGCGTTTCCAATCGGGTGGATGAGGCTGAACATGATTTGTCCGTTTTCGTTTTTTTTGTCTTGCTGCATCAATGCGAAGTACGCAGGATAATTGGATTTTTCTATCTTAAACGTTCCATAAATGCGGTTCAGATAAGTGGCAATGGCCTCCACATCGCGCATGGGTAGTCCCTGTTTCCGGTGCGAAAGGTAGCTTTCCGCAATCATACCTGCGGCAATGGCCTCACCGTGTAGCAGCGGGTGTTCCGACGCTAAGGCATGGCCTTCGAGGGCGTGACCAATGGTGTGCCCGAAGTTGAGCGCTTTGCGGATGCCGCGCTCGAAAGGGTCGGTTTCCACGATGCCCTGTTTGATACGCAGTGAATGGAGGATATAAGGCAGCCAGTCCGGCACAGCCAGGTTTTCCAGCTGAATCAGCTTTTGCCACTGCCCTGCGTCAGCAATGAGGGCGTGTTTCAGCATTTCGGCAAAGCCGCTGCGCAATTCCCGATAGGGCAGGGTTTTTAAAAAATCAGCATCAATAAACACCGCAACGGGATCCTGAAAAACGCCGATGCTGTTTTTCACCTGCATAAAATCAATGCCCAGCTTGCCGCCAACGGAAGCGTCTATCTGCGACAACAAGGTGGTCGGCACCTGAACAAAATCCATCCCTCGTTTGAACGTCGCTGCGCAAAAGCCGCCCATATCCCCAATGACGCCGCCACCGAGGTTGAGGAGCAACGAACGCCGGTCGAGGCCAAACGCCAGCATCTGCCGCCAGATCGTCTGGCAGGTTTCGATATTTTTGTGCTGTTCGCCTGCTGCGATTCGAATGAGCTGAAAGTCTTCCAACCCGGTTTTTTCCAGCCATACCGGCAGGCAATGCTGCGCCGTATTTTCGTCAACCAGAATTGCAAGTTTGGAATAGTTTCGCCCGCGCAGCCAGTCGCCGGCGCTTTCGCGCAAATCGCCGAGGTGAATGGCGTAGGTGGGGAGGTTGAGTATGTTCATTATTATTGGTCATTTATTTCAAAAAAACCATCACCTGCTCCAACAACCCCACTGGCTGATCCGCATGCACCCAATGTCCGGCACCTGGGACGGTATCGAGTTCCGCGTTGGGAAAAAGTTTTCGGATGTCGGGCAAATCGCTGTCGAGGACGTAGTTCGACAGTTCGCCGCGCAGGAACAACGTTGGGCCGTTAAAAGCATCGCCGTCAACGGGTGCCAAAATATCGGGATAGCGGGCAACCAGCGCTGGAAGATTCATTTTCCATTCGTACCCGCCGGCCTTGTTGCGGGTCAGGTTTTTCATCAAAAACTGCCGCACGCCTTTATCCGGGATGCGGGTTTCCAAAAAAGCGTCCGCGTCTTCCCGTTCCGAAATGGTGTCCAAATCCAGCGCCAGCAGGGCGTCGAAAATTTCGTCGTGGCCACCGGCGTAGGCTTTGGGCGCGATGTCCACTACGATTAGTTTGTCGGTCATATCAGGATAATGCAGGGCGAATTGCATGGCGACTTTACCGCCCATTGAATGCCCGATGATGTGCGCTTTGAACATCCAGTGTGCTTCCATGAACGCTTTCAGGTCTTCTGCCATGATGGGGTAATCCATGTCAGGCAGGTGCGGCGAGCGGCCGTGGTTGCGCAGGTCGGGCACATAAACCGTGTAGTAGTCCGCCAATTTTTTGGCGATGGTTTGCCAATTATCCAAAGTTCCGAAAAGCCCGTGCAGAATGAGCAGGGGTTCGCCTTGTCCGTAGGTTTTGTAGTTGAGTTCCATAAGCTGCAAAGGTAATGGTTCTGACTCGCACCACCCCACTTCTGCCTTTAACATTACTTTAAGGCTCTCCATACTAAACCCAACCCCCAGTTGTTGCGTCAAAACTGCAAACAATCAAATTTACTATGAAAATCACAAAAAAAGCATTTCAATTCCTGTGTCTCGGTTTAGCCCTGATCTTGTCGAACGCGCTTTACGCGCAATCCGGGGATGAAAAGCAAGGCCGTGGCCAGAAGGAGCCGATGACGGCTGAAGAACGCGCACAAAAAATAACCGACCGCCAGAAAGCAGAGCTGGGTCTGAATGACGATCAATACGGAAAGGTGCTCGACATCAACAAAAAGCACGCGGCGAAGATGGAGGTAGTTCACGAGAAAGCGCGCGTGGAGCGCGAAAAGCGCAAGGCTGAAATGCAAACGCTGGAAGCTTCGCGCCAGGCGGAACTGAACAAAGTGCTGACGCCGGAACAGTACGAGCAATTCAAAATGAACAAAGAAAAGAAAAAAGAAAAGATGAAATCGCATAAAGGCGACCGCCCCGGACATCCGGGTAAAGGTAAAGGCTCTGGCAAGCAGGAAGATTAAACCGCAAATTGGCAAGTTGGCAAATATGCAAGGGGCAAGAACAAGCGTTTTTGCCCCTTTGCCTTTTGCAAATTTGCCCCTTTGCCTCTTTGCCTCTTCCCAACTTGCCCTTCAACATCACCCCTCTGAGTGCAGCGCCAGCCGGTTGCCTTCGCTGTCCACAAACAAAGCCATATAGACTAAGGGTCGCTGGGTTGGTAGGTGGTCCAATGCTGTTGCATAGGGACAGTTTTGTGGTCACCAGCTTCAGCTGGTTGACCTTTGATTAGTGTCCGTCTTTATAGTCCGATAGCTGCGTTATACTCAGCCCGAATAAGGGGCTAAGCTGTCCCAAAGGAGCAGGTGACACGGAGTCTCGCGGAGTTTAATGTCGTCAACTTAGCGAAAATTGAGGCGACATCTCGCCGCCCTAAAGCGGCAGGTGTCGTCTCAATTTTCGCGATTCGCGAACCGGTTTTTTGAGCGATCACCTGCTTCGTGCCTCAGCAGATTACACCTAAAAAACCTTAAGTTGACGATATTACGCGCGGAGTTAAGCCCTCTGTGAGACTCCCTTTACTCCGCGAGACTCCGTGATCTACAAGGAAGCCCGCCGGGCGGTTTAAATTCTAAAACCCTGCCAAAACGCAGTTATCCAGACACTATTTAGTGTCCGTCTTTATAGTCCCGTGTCTGCTCTTTAGAGTTCGAGAACAAGGCGTGTTTTGCCCTAAAAATGGGAGTTTACTCGCGTAAATGACCAGTTTTGGGGCAAAATACAACGCAGCTATCGGACTCTAAAGACAGACACTATTTATGATGCTGAAAAGTTACGGAAAGCCCGTCAATTTGGTAACTATCCAGCCGCTTTGAAATGCTTTTTGCCATACGACCTCGGAGAGGTCAGAGGTTTGTAGAAATGTAGCATT
>ENA-ORBV01000162-ORBV01000162.1-microbial-mat-metagenome-genome-assembly--contig:-NODE-162-length-141842-cov-9.756618_pt1 | contig 141842 bp, 139 predicted proteins | sample MGYA00237777_ERZ505514 | MGnify/ENA primary metagenome ERZ505514 (study PRJEB26160, sample SAMN06269048) | microbial mat metagenome | isolation source: Oligotrophic lake microbial mat | place...
GCCCCCCGACCCCCTCCCCGCAAGGGGGAGGGGGAGAAGATCAGCGCATTCTCGCTTCCCCACTCGCGCGCCGTCTCGCCGAGCAAGGCGGGATCGATCTTTCGGGCCTAAAGGGCTCAGGCCCAAACGGCCGCATCGTAAAGGCCGACATCGAAGCAGCGACCAAGGCGCCGCGTCAGCAGCGAGCGCCGCAGCAATCGCGCGAGGTGACGATCGGCAAGGGCGCGCCGCAGCAGGCGCCGGCGCCGTTCAAGTCGCTGGAGCAGCAGGGCATCCGGCCTGGCAGCTACGATCTCGTGCCGCTCGATCTTATGCGCAAAACCATCGCCAAGCGTATGACCGAGAGCTTCCGCGACGTGCCGCATTTTCCGCTGACCATCGATATCGAGATCGATGCGCTGTTGAAGGCGCGCGGCGAGATCAACAAGCGCTTCGGCGACAATGGCGTGAAGATTTCGGTCAACGACATGTGCATCAAGGCCGCCGCGCTGGCGCTGAAGCTGGTGCCGGAATCGAACGCGTCCTACACGCCGGAGGGCATCGCGCAGCACCATCACGCCGACATCGCCGTCGCCGTCGCCATTCCGGGCGGCCTGATCACGCCGATCATTTGGGCGGCCGAGACCAAGGGCCTTGCGCAAATCTCGCACGAAATGGCCGACCTGGCCGAGCGCGCACGCTCGAAAAAGCTCAAGCCTGAGGAATTCCAGGGCGGCACGTTCTCGATCTCGAATATGGGCATGATGGGGATCAAGAGCTTCGCCTCGATCATCAACGAGCCGCACGGCATGATCATGTCGATCGGCGCCGGCGAAAAGCGTCCGGTGGTGAAGAACGACGCGCTTGCAATCGCAACGATGATGAACGTGACCGTGACCTGCGATCACCGCGTAGTCGACGGCGCGCTCGGCGCCGCGTTTCTGAAAGCATTCCGGAGCTTCCTGGAAGATCCGATGGCGATGTTGTTGTGAGTGACTCATTAACATCGCTGGCGGCAGGCTTGCCCTGCCGCCAGCTTGAGTCTTAGTCCAACTGCCGCTGCGACTAGTGGCAGCCGGGGAGGGAGGGACGGCTCTGTCTCTTTGCCGGAGTGGCCGCCTTCTCTCCCCACCCTTCCATTACCGCTGGGGTTTTGGAGGCTTCCTCACCGTCGCCGACGGCGCTTCAGCGCGGAACGTGTTCGCGCCGTGCTCGCAGTCGCTTTTGTTGTGATAGCCTTCAGCACCATCAGCGATGATGCGTCCGTTTGATGCTCGCGCCCGCCAATACCATTGTGAGCCCGACGAATAGACGGAGAACGTCAGAGCGTTCTGCGCCTTCGCCAAGGCAATGGCGTGGTCGAGATCGACCTCGTGATTGTAAGCCTCGCCAGAATCGGCGAGGATGCGTCCGTTGCGGGCGATGAAGCGCCACCGCCAGCCATCGGCTGATTGTATTACGTCAAACATAGCTAGAGTCCTGGGTCGTGAACGGCCCTGAGTCGCCGAGTGGAAAAGCCACGGGCGACCGCAGCGTTTGATGATTTGTCGAAACGGTCAATGTACGGGAACAACCAAATCTGGGGATAATGAGAGGTTCGACCACTATTAGTTGCGGTATCGCAACGGAAGAACCCATCGCGACTTAGGCAGCGGAGACGATCGTGGACATCCAAGCGCTAGTCGATGAACTGGTGGACCGCGCGGGCGATCTTTGGTTGCTGGCGCTCATCGGCTCGTTCTTCGTGATGATCTGCGAATCCGCCAAGCCGAAGCTCGGCGAGGGCGAGAGCAAGGCGGCGCCGCACGGCTTTGCGCTGCTGATCATGATCCTCAGCCTGCTCACGCCTCTGCTGCTGTTCATCCATGCGTTCGCCACCGCCAGCGGCGCGCTGATCGCTATCGTCGTCACCATTGGCGGCGCCATCCTGGGCGCGGCGATCATCGGCGCGTTGATTGGTGCGATCGCGGCGCCGGTCGGGCGAGTGCTGAACCGGGCGGCGCCGGTGTTGGCGCTGCCGGTGTTTCTGCTTACTGCGTACGTCAGCTGGCGCAGCGTCGTGGAGTTGGTGAACTTCATCGTCGCCAGCGTGGTGCGCTAGGCGCTCACGCCGCCTTGCGCAGCTTCTTGGTGACCATGACGGCGAGCTGCTCGGTGACAGTCTGGCGGATCTCGACTTGTGAGTTAGGCAAATCCGTCAGCTGCACGATGGCGGCGAGGTGGGCTTGCACCACTTCGGCGTTGAACGCCGCCTCGGCGCCGACACCCTTCACATAGTTGAACATCGACGAGGCCGCCGAGAAGAGCAGGCGATCGCTCATGTCACCGGAGAGGGCGCTGAGCTGGCCGCAGGCAAGACAGAGATCGCGCATGCTGTCGCGATCGTTGGAGTTGGCGGCGGCGAGCAGGGTGGTGATGCGCTCGCAATACATGCGCGCCAAGCCCTTGCGGATTTGGATTTCCGGCGCGTCGGCGTCTCGCTGCGCGGCGTCGAACAGGCGGCGGCGCGGGCCGTCATAGCCTTGCCCGCGACGACGGCGGCGACAGGGGCCGGCATAACGCGGGCTTTCGATGAATTCGCGGCGCTGCACTTGCACCGCCAGCACGCGTTCGATCATCGTGGCCGTGGAGAATGGGCGGATAACGAACTCGTTGACGCCGACATTGCGGGCGCGCTCAAGGTCGCGGACGCTCATCTGCTCCGCAGTGGTGATGACTGGAATGCGGCGAAAGCCATCGCCGGCCTCGCCGGCGCGGATGCGGCGGACGAGGGCAACGCCGTCACCGTCGTCAAGGCGCCAATCAACTATGAGCAAATCCGGTTGGGCGTAGCCGAGCGCGAGCAGACACTGCTCGCAGGACTCGGCATAGGTGATCTCGACGCTGCCGAGCGTACGCAAGGTCTCGCCAACCAGCCGGCGTTGAAACGCTTGGCCGTTGACGACGAGGATTTTGAGACCGTTGCCGTTGAATTCGTTCATGATCGCCACCCGCGCCGATGGTCTTAAACGTGAACTCTAAGAATTGTGGTAACGACGCTTACATTTCAACGTAAACGCGCCGTGAATCGGTTAAGAGCCGTTGATGCTTTCGCTGTTGCTCGCATCGTTCGTCACCTTCTTTGTCGCCATCGATCCGGTGGCGATGGCGCCGATGTTCACCACCATGACCTCGCGCATGACGCCGGCGTGGCGGCGCAAAATGGCGTGGAAGTCGGTTGCGATCGCGACGGGCATTTTGCTGGCGTTCGCGTTCGGCGGCGCTTGGCTGTTGGCGCAGATCCACGTCTCGATGGACGCGTTTCGCATCGCGGGCGGGATTTTGCTGTTTCTGATCGCAGTCGACATGCTGTTCGAGAAGCGGGCCGAACGGCGCGATGAGCGGGCCGAGAAGGTGGCGGCGCACCAGGCCGAGCACCCGGAGCACCAGGACGATATCTCTGTCTTCCCGCTCGCCATCCCTCTGATAGCCGGCCCCGGCGCCATCGCCTCGATCATGCTGTTCTTTGCCCAGTATGAGGGCATTGCCGAGCGCTCGATGGTGCTGCTCGGCGTCGGCGCGAACCTGGCGCTGTGCTTGATCGCTTTCCTGCTGGCGACGCCGCTGGCCAAATTCATGGGGCCGACCGTGGGCTCGATGCTGACGCGGGTGTTCGGCATTCTGCTGGCGGCGCTGGCGGCGCAGTTCGTGGTCGACGGAATCCGGAACGCGTTTGGGATTGGCGTCTAGTTTCGCAACGCAGCATCACGGGATAGCGCCTTCACCTCGGCGCTTGTCCTGCTAGATACCTCGTATGAGCACATCCTTCGACGTCATCATCATCGGTTCCGGCCCTGGCGGCTACGTGACCGCGATCCGCGCCGCGCAATTGGGCATGAAAGTCGCCATCGTCGAGCGGGACCGGCTTGGCGGCATCTGCCTCAACTGGGGCTGCATCCCGACCAAGGCGCTGCTGCGGAGCGCCGAGGTCTATCGCAACTTCCAGCACGCGGCTGAGTACGGGCTTTCGGCCGAGGGCGTGAAGTTCGACTTCGAGGCGGTGGTGAAGCGCTCGCGCGGTGTGGCCGGACGCATGGAGAAGGGCGTCCAGTTCTTAATGAAGAAGAACAAGATCAATGTAATCGAAGGCGAGGCGCGGCTCGAGAAGGGGAGCGCCAGTCCGAAAGTGATCGTCAAGGGCAAGGACGGGAAGGATGCGCCGTACGAAGCCAAGCACGTGATCCTCGCCACTGGCGCGCGAGCGAGAGAGATTCCGGCGGCCGGTCTGAAGGCCGACGGCAAGCGCATCTGGACCTATCGCGACGCGATGAACCCGCCGGAATGGCCAGAGTCGCTGTTGGTGTTCGGCTCAGGCGCGATCGGCATCGAGTTCGCCTCGTTCTACGCCGCGTTCGGTGTGAAGGTGACCGTGGTCGAGTTGCTGGATCGCGTACTGCCGGTCGAGGACGAGGAAATTTCCGCATTCGCGAAGAAGCGCTACGAGAAGGAGGGGCTGAAAATCCTCACCTCCACCGAAGCGAAGTCGCTGAAGGCGACGGTGAAGGGCGTGGAGGCGGTTGTTTCCTCGAAGGGCAAGGAAGAAACGCTCACGGCGTCGCACGCGATCGCCGCGGTAGGCATCACCGGCAATATCGAGAACCTTGGGCTGGAGCCGCTCGGCGTGAAAACCGAGAAGGGCCACATCGTGACCGATGGCTACGGCAAGACCAATGTCGCCGGCCTCTATGCGATTGGCGATGTCACCGGCGCGCCGTGGCTGGCGCACAAGGCGTCGCACGAGGGCATCATCTGCATCGAAGCCATCGCGGGCGAGAAGCCGCACCCGATGATCAAGGAACGCATCCCCGGCTGCACTTATTCGCACCCGCAGGTCGCAAGCGTTGGCTTAACCGAAGCGAAGGCCAAAGCGGCGGGGCGTGAGGTGCGCGTTGGCCGCTTTCCGTTCGTCGGCAACGGCAAGGCGATCGCGCTCGGCGAAGATCAGGGCATGGTCAAAGTCGTGTTCGACGCCAAAACCGGCGAACTCCTGGGCGCCCACATGGTCGGCGCGGAGGTGACAGAGCTGATCCAAGGTTACGCGATTGCGATGTCGTGCGAGACGACAGAACACGAACTCATGGAAACCGTGTTCCCGCATCCGACGCTGTCGGAGATGATGCACGAAGCGGTGCTGGACGCGTATGGACGCGTGCTGCATGTCTAACACATGAGAGACAGCCGATGGCCGGACCCGGTTCAGGAATCCGGCCAGCTGCCCCCATGGTTGGGCTTGGCCACGTTTGTCGCGCTCGCCGGCGCGCTTGTGGGGCTTGTGTTCACGGGCGGCGCTCCGACGTTGCGGCTGCCGGAAATTTCCATGCCGCGATTTGAACTGCCTCAGATGGCAGTGCGCGAGCCGGATGATCGTTCTCGCGCCGAGGCGCCGCGTGCGGAGATTCCAGGCCAGGAATTCGCGGCGCGGGCGGACTCGGAGACGTTTCCAGAAGCGGGCACAACCGTGCGATCGGTCGCGTTTGCGGATTGCGTCGGGATGATGGACAGCATGGCGAGCGGCTTCATAACACCGGTCATCGTAGAAGACACGCCGGGCCGGCGCGTGCTGCGTTACAAGTTCGAAGACGGCGACGTCACTCTGACGTGTTCAGGCGCTGACAATACGATGACAATTGAAACGCGCCCCTAAGCCGCCTTCTGCTCCGCAAACCGCTGCTCCGCCATCCGCTGGAGCACGACATAATCCGTCTTGCCGCTGCCGAGCACCGGGATTTCGTCAATCACCACGATCTTCTTCGGCACCGCAAGCTCGCTCGCGCCATTGGCCTTGCACCAGCTCAGCAATTCATCGTTCGCGGCGCCGGCATGATCGGTGAACAGGATGACGCGTTCGCCTTTGCGCGAATCCGGCAGCGCGACGGCGGCGTGGAGGTGATCGGGCCAGACGGTTTGCGCGTAGCTTTCGACAGCGTTCAACGAAACCATCTCGCCGCCGACCTTGGCGAAGCGCTTCACCCGGCCGAGGATGCGGATGTAGCCGTCCTCGTCGACATCAACGACGTCGCCTGTGTCGTGCCAGCCTTGCGGCAGGAGATCGATGCCGAACGGCTTAGTCGGATCGAGGTAGCCGCGCATCACGTTCGGGCCGCGCACGTAAAGCTTCTGGCCGCCTTCGATGCCCGGCACTGACTCCAGGCGCCATTCGATGCCGGGCAGAAACTGGCCAACCGTGCCGTGCTTGTTGTGCAGCGGTGCGTTCACCGAAATCACGGGTGAAGCTTCGGTCGCGCCATAGCCTTCCAGAATCTCCACGTTGAAGCGGCGCTTGAACACTTCGCGCGTTTCGTCCTTCACCCGCTCGGCGCCGCAGACCATCAGCTCGATGCAGGAGAGATCGCCATCGGCGGCGTTGCGGGAATATTGCATAGCGAACGTGTCGGTGGCGAAGAAGACATTGGAGCCGGTGTCGCGGATGAGTTTGGGAATTTCCTTCACCTGCAGCGGCGACGGGAAGAGGAAGCACTTGTGGCCGGTGAGGATCGGCAACATCGCGCCACCTGTAAGGCCAAAACAATGGAACATCGGCAGCGGCGAGAAGAACGACCAGTTCGGGTCGAACGGAACGTGCGCGCAGGCCTGCTCGACATTCGAGACGATGTTGGCGTGAGAAAGCACCGCGCCTTTCGGCGTGCCGTAAGACCCCGACGTAAACAGGATGACGCCGGTATCGTCCGGATTGCCCTTGGCCGCGAATACGCGCGGGAACACACCCTTGGCGAGCGCCACGAGTTTGTCGCCAAAGTCGATGGTTTTGCGGACGTCCTCGAGATAGATCAGCTTGGCGAACTTGGAGAGTTCCGCTTCCAGCGCCTCCAGTTTGGCCAACTGGATGAAGCGCCGCGAGGTCAGAATCTTTTTGACGTTGGCGGCTTCGCAGGCGGCGCGCAAATTCATGGCGCCGGCGGTGAAGTTCAGCATGGCCGGCGTGCGGCCGATTGCATGCAGCGCAAAGAAGGTGACGATGCAGCCGACGCCGGTCGGCAACATGATGCCGGCGGTCTCGCGCTTCTTGATCAGCGTGTCGATCTTACCGCCTAGTGCGAACGCGGCCCGCACGATGTCATCGTACGTCAGCACCTTGCGTTCGTGATCTTCCAGGATCGGGTGTTTGCCGCCCTTTAAGTCGCGGGCCCGAAGAAGGGCCTCGAACAAGGTGACGCGCGTGCGCGCCAACTCGAACGGTCGATGCGCCATGAGCTTGATGCCTCCGAACTGACCCGCCCATCGTCCTCTCAAGTGGAGGACGCCTATGCCGTGATTATTGTTTCACGGTTGTAACAGACACTACCGGCGTGGATAAAGTTGGGCAAGAGTGCGTTCAGTAAGTCCTTGTGATCGCAGGGGAGGAATGCCGTGCAGGCGTTGCGGGGCAAGGCCCGGAGGCTCATGTTACCCTCATGCCGACGCTGATTGATTTGCGCCAGGGAGGGGAAAGCCGGCCGCGGCACCCCGAAAAGCAGGCGAGGCCCGACTCGGTCAGCCCGCGCAAGCCCGATTGGATTCGGGTCAAGGCGCCGACCAGCTTGGGCTACCACCAGACCAAGGAACTGGTGCGCGATCTAAAGCTGCACACGGTTTGCGAAGAGGCGAGTTGCCCCAACATCGGCGAGTGCTGGAGCCAGAAGCACGCCACCTTCATGATCCTCGGGGGCATCTGCACGCGCGCCTGCAGCTTCTGCAACGTAGCCACTGGCAAGCCGCTGCCCTTGGATGCGGCGGAGCCAGAGAACGTCGCATACGCGACGGCGCAGATGGGGCTGAAGCACGTCGTCGTCACGTCCGTTGATCGCGACGATCTCGAAGATGGCGGCGCCGATCACTTCGTGCTGACCATCCAGGCCATCCGCCGCGCAGCGCCCGACGCGACAATCGAGATTTTGACGCCCGACTTTTTGCGCAAGCCCGGCGCGGCGGAGCGCGTCATCGATGCGGCGCCGGACGTGTTCAACCACAATCTAGAAACCGTCCCGCGCCTCTATCACTCGATCCGTCCAGGCGCGCGTTACTACCAATCGCTGCGCCTACTCGACTCGGTGAAGCAACGCGATCCGAAGCAGTTCACCAAGTCCGGCCTGATGGTGGGCCTCGGCGAGTCTAAGGATGAAGTGCTGCAGGTGATGGACGATCTGCGCGTCGCCAACGTCGATTTCCTCACCATCGGCCAATACCTTCAGCCCACCAAGAAGCACGCCGGCATCGATCGCTTTTGGACGCCGGACGAATTCAAGGCGCTAGAGACGATTGCCTACGCCAAAGGCTTTCTGATGGTGTCGGCATCGCCGCTAACGCGCTCATCACACCATGCCGGCGAAGATTTCGCGCGCCTCAAGGCCGCGCGCTTGGCGCAAGCCGCCGGCTGACATGGCCAAGACCGAACTCGAAGCAGAGCGCATTCTGCCTTTTGCGCCGGGGGATTTGTGCAGGCTGGTCGGCGACGTGCGCGAGTATCCGAAATTCATCCCGTTCCTGCAGAGCTTGCGCGTCGTGAAGGAAGAACCGCGCGCGGAGGGCGGCTGGGAAGGTGTCGCCAGCGCAATTGTTGGCTGGAAGGCAATCACCGAGCGCTTCACCACAACAGTGCGATGTGAACCGGCGAAGGGCGAAGTGGAGGTGGCGCTCGTCAGCGGCCCGCTGCACGCGCTCGACAATAGCTGGCGCTTTGAAGCGCACGAGAAAGGCGCGCTGGTGCGCTTCTTCATCTCCTATCATTTCAAAAACCCGCTGCTGCAGGCGGCGGTCAGCGCCAACCGCGATCGGCTGGCGCAGCGCATCATGAGCGCCTTCGAAACCGAAGCGCGTCGCCGGCTGGGCTAGTCGAACACCCGCGCCGCAAGCAGCAGCGCAGCCAGCACAGTCTCGGCCTGCACCCGCTGGCGACCGATGTCGCCGAAGCGATGTTCTTCGTGCAGGCGCGGCCCATTGCGGCGCCCAGCAGCGATGTGAACAAGGCCGACTGGCTTCTGCTCACTGCCGCCGCTCGGTCCGGCGATGCCGGTGGTGGCGATGGCGATATCGGCAGGGCTGTTTTTCAGCGCGCCGTCGACCATGGCGAGCGCAACTTCCATGCTTACCGCCCCGCGCCGCTCGATCAACTCCGCCGGGACGCCGAGCATCTCAATCTTCGCCTCGTTGGAGTAGGTCACAAAACCGCGCTCAACGACCGCCGATGAGCCCGGCACCGCCGTCAGTGAGGCAGCGATCAACCCGCCCGTGCAGCTTTCTGCGGTGACGATGCGGTATCGCCGCGCTTTGGCCTCCTCGAACAGCCCATGCGCGTCGTGGACGAGACGCTCTCCAATCATGGCGGGATAGGACACGGACTTGTGGAAATTGTCCATTCCCTGGAATCGAACCGAGTGGCAGAAGCGGCGCGACCCAAGGGGAGGGACCATGCAAGCCGTCGCGCGCCGCGCCGCCGCACCTGTATTTGCGTTAGCGCTGTTTTCGAGCGCGGCGCTGATCTTCGTGTTGCAGCCTCTGTTCGGACGCATGGTGACGCCGCTGCTAGGCGGTTCGCCATCGGTCTGGAACACGTCGATGGTGTTCTTCCAAGCGGCGTTGCTGCTGGGCTATCTCTACGCGCACCTGCTGGCGCGGGTGAAGGACCTAAAGCTCCAAGCGATCATCCACGCAGTGGTGCTGGGCGCCGCGTTCTTCGTGTTGCCGGTGCATGTGACGACGGCGCTGGGCGCGCCGAGTTCTGAAAATCCCTCATTGTGGCTTCTCGGGGTGTTGGCGCTCTCTGTCGGCGCGCCGTTCGCGGCGGCGTCCGCGACCGCGCCATTGCTGCAGGCTTGGTACGCGCGCACGGGGCGCGCTGACGCGCACGATCCTTACTATCTCTATGCGGCGAGCAATCTTGGTAGCTTCATTGGTCTGCTTGCCTATCCGATTGTGATCGAACCCTTGCTCGGGGCTCAGGCGCAGAGCAGCGCGTGGTCGGTTGGGTACGTCGCGGTGCTGGCGTTGATCGTGCTAGCGGCGGCGTTGGCCGTCAGCGCCAACGGCGAGGCGCCGAAGCCTGTTGCACAAACGAGTGCGCCGCCGACGTGGCGCGAGCGCGGCTATTGGATGGCCGCGGCTGCAGTGCCGTCGGCGCTTACACTCGGCGTCACCCTCCATATCTCGACTGACGTGGCCTCGGCGCCGATGCTGTGGGTGGCGCCGCTCGCGCTTTATCTCGCGACGTTCGTGCTCGCGTTCATGAAAGGCGGCGAGAAACTCCAGGCGGGGGCGCTTTTCCTCCACCCAGTCGCAATTGCGTTGCTGGTGATGTCTTACTACGCCAGCGGAAATTGGATCGGTTCAATCACCGGCATCCTCGCCGGCTTCTTTTTCAGCGCGCTTGTGTGTCACTTGGCGTTGTCGCGCTCGCGTCCGAGCGCGGATCGGCTGACGGAATTCTATCTCTTCGTGTCGCTCGGCGGCGTGCTTGGCGGCGTGTTCGCGGCGCTAGTCGCACCGGTCATCTTCAATAACGTCTACGAATATCCGCTGGCGCTGGCGGCGGCATGCCTTTTCCGGCCGCGCGCCGACAGCGATGTGCCCCGTCTAACCGACGCTACTTTCGCCGCTGCAATCGCTATGGGTGTCACCGGCGCGGTGGCCGCGCTCTTGGGACTTCCGGCGCATGTCACGGTCCTGTTCGCCGCCGCTTTGGGCGCCGCCGCCGCGATGATCGCCGCAGGTTGGGGCGACGAAAGCCGGCCGCTCACGTTGCGCTATGTGTTCTTGGGGGTCGCAGCAGCGCACGCAGGGTTGGTCATCTGGTGCGCGTTCAGCGTCGATACGATCTTTCTCGGCAGCATCGTCGAAAACCGCGCGCGCATGAACATCGTGCAGCCCTGGGGCGCCCTGTTGGTCATATCGAGCTTGGTTATGCTCATGTTTGCGGTTCACGCCACAATTCAGCGACGCCGCGACAACAGGCGTCTGGCGGACTTCGCCTTCGGCGCCGCCATCCCGACTCTGGTGCTGATCATCATGCTCGTGCTCATGCGCGATCAGTTGACTGATCCACTCATCACCGCGATCGGCCTCATGTTTTGCGCCATTGCAATTTTCATCAATCGCGGACGCCCGATCATTTTGGCGCTGACGGTGCTGGTGTCGTTCGCGATCATCTTCCTGGATGACGCCAGTGGCGGCCGCATCATCACGCAGGAGCGGACCTTCTTCGGCGTATTGCGGACGCGTGTTTACGAAACGCGCGATTCCGAGATTCCCCCGCTGCGTGTGCTGCTGCACGGCACGACGCTCCACGGTGCGCAGATCGACGCACCGACCATGTCGCGCCAACCTCTCACTTACTACCACCCACGCACCGCACTCGGCGAAGCGATTTCGGCTGGGCTCAGCATGCATGAAACGTCGCGGCTGGCGCTGATCGGCCTTGGCACCGGCTCGACCGCCTGCCTGATGCGCGAGACCGATGCGCTTACGATCTATGAAATCGATCCTGCCGTGGTGCGGCTCTCGGTCAGCCCTGGCGGCGACTTTACGTTCGTGCCGCAGTGCCAGCCCAACGCCCGCGTCGAACTCGGCGACGCGCGCTTGCGGATCGCCCAGGCGCCCGACCAGGCGTATGATGTCATCGTTGTCGATGCCTTCTCATCGGACGCCATTCCGGCGCACTTGCTGACGCGGGAAGCCATTGCGCTCTATCTCTCCAAGGTCAGCGACAACGGCATTGTCGTACTGCACTTGTCGAACCGCAATTTGGCGCTGGTGTCCGAAGCGGCGCGCGTGGCGCGCGATCTCGGCGCGCCGACGCTCTACCGGCTGAGCAATCAATTCGACCTGCCGGGCGCCTCGCTCTATGGAGCGTCGGCGGCCAGCGTCATGATTGTGGCCCGCAATCCGGAAACCTTGGCGGCGCTGCCGCTGCTGAATGACGATTGGCGCGTTATGGAGGCGCCGCCAGGCCGAGGCTGGACCGACGACTACATCAACATTCCACGCGCGCTGTGGACACAGATCACCGGCTCAGAACAGTGTTGGCTGTTCCCGTATATAAAGCAGTGCCGCGTTGGCGCGGATGAAGCGCCAGAGGCGACGGCTCCAGCGCCGCCAACGGCTCCCGCCGACTAAGCGGGGCGATCGAGCGTTGCGGTGGCTTGCGCCGCCAAGCCTTCCTCGCGGCCGAGGAAGCCCATGCGCTCGGTTGTTGTCGCTTTGACGCTGACGCGGTCGAGCGACAGGCCCAGCACTTCAGCGGTGCGGGCGCGCATGGCGTCGCGGTGCGGGCCGATCTTTGGACGCTCGCAGATTAGCGTGATGTCGACGTGCACGATGCGCGCGCCGGCGGTGGTCGCGAGATTCACGGCGTGATGCAGAAAGCGTTCAGAATCGGCGCCCTTCCATTGCGGATCGCTCGGCGGGAAGTGGGCGCCGATATCGCCTTGTCCGAGTGCGCCGAGAAGGGCATCGACGAGAGCATGCCAACCGGCGTCGGCGTCCGAATGACCAACGAGGCCCCTGTCGTGTGGAATTTGCACGCCGCACAAGGTCACGTGATCGCCAGGACCGAAGCGGTGCGCGTCGACACCGTTGCCGACACAAACAATCCGTTCGCCACTGAGCATGCGTTCCAACATCGCCGCGTCCTCGGGGTAAGTGATTTTCATCAAGCGCGGATCGCCCGCGATAAGGCGCGTCTCGCCGCCTTGCGCGCGTACGACGGCGAGATCGTCAGTGAAGATCGCATCGGCCGCGGCGGCGTACGCGGCGTGGAGCGCTGCGGCGGCGAAGGCTTGCGGCGTCTGCGCGCGCATAGCGCCGGCGCGATCAAGTTCGCCGGTGACACGTCCGCTTTCATCGGCGCGCAACAGCGTATCCGGCACGGGCAGGCCCGGCGCGACGGCGACAGCGCCTTGCCGCACTCGCGCAATGAGGTCCCGCACCAGAGTGGCCTTCAACCCAGGGCGGGCGGCGTCGTGGATGAGGATGACATCCGCGTCCTGCACCGCACCTAACCCGGCGCGCACCGAGTCCGTGCGCGTCGCGCCGCCCTCGACGAGGATGGCGTTGTGGTCGCCCAGTGCCGCGCGGGCCTGTTCGGCGGCCCCCGGCGGGTGGACGACGACGATCGTCTCGACGCCCGCCTCCGCGAACGCGGCGACCGACCAAGCCAAGACCGGGCGGCCAAGCAAGAGCCTATATTGCTTAGGAATATCCGCGCCGGCCCGAGCGCCGCGACCGGCGGCGACGATGATCGCGGCGGTACTCATCTGAAGGGGAAAATCGGCGACGCGTGTTGCATTGCAGCATAAAACCCTTGGCGCCCGCTTTTTAGGCGCCCTAAGCTCGCAGCCAGAGGGACGGAGCCATGCTCGGTTTGGATCAAATTTCGGGTTTTGTCTCGGCCGCGGCTTCGAGGTCGCGCCTGTGACTGAACCTGTAATCCGCTCGCTGACGCCGCGCGCAGCGGCGCCCGACGCGGAGCGTTGGCTCGAAGCGCTGCCGGCGCCGGTGATCGGCGTCGATGCCGGCGAGCGCATTCGTTTCGTCAACGCCGCCGCCGCCGAATTGCTCGCGGGCGTTGGGCGCGGATTGCTTGGCCGTCGGCTCGACGAAATCTTCGGGCCCGACGCCCCGCTCATTCATCTCGCACGCCGCGCGCTTGGCGGCGCCTCGGGTGTCGCTGAAACCGACGTGGCGCTCGTAGGCCCCGGCTTCGCACTTGGACGCGCCACCGTCGCTGCCGGCCCGGTAGGGGACAACGGCTACATCGCTTTAGTGCTGACGCGCCCGCCGCGCACGCGCAGCGCGCCGCCGATTGCCGGACACTCCGCCGCGCGTACGCTCGCACATGAAGTGCGCAACCCGCTCGCCGGCATCCGCGCCGCAGCCCAACTCATCTCCCGCGGTGACGATCGCGACTCTGCGGCGCTCGCTACGTTGATCTGCGATGAAGTCGATCGCATCAGCCGCCTGACCGACAAGATCGATCCGATGGCCGCATTCGAGCCGCCGCGGTTTGAACTGTTCAACATTCACGAAGCGTTGGAACGCGTGCGCAAGCTTGTTGGCTCGAGCGCTCCGCAAGTGATGATCCGCGAGCGCTACGATCCCAGCTTGCCGCAAGTGCGCGGCGATTTCGATCAGCTGATCCAGGCGTTCTTGAACATCGCGAAGAACGCCAGCGAAGCCGTGGCCAACCAGCCAGACGGTGAGATCGCCATCATCACCTCGTACCGGCCCGGAATTAAGTTTCGCTCCGCCGCCAGCGGCGCTGCGCGCGCGCAGCTTGAAGTGCAGATCGTCGATAACGGCCCGGGGCTGCATGCTGACGTGACTGATCGCCTGTTCGAGGCCTTCGCCACCACCAAAACGAACGGCATGGGTCTTGGACTCACCGTCGCCGCCGACATTATTGCCCGCCACGACGGCCGCATCGAAGTCGACAGCGCGCCGGGCCGCACCGCTTTCAGAATCCTGTTGCCGATTGATCCGGAAGACACCCCATGAGCGCACGCATCCTGCTGGCCGACGACGATGCCTCGCTGCGCTTCGTGTTGTCGCAGGCGCTCGGTAAAGAAGGCTACGCAGTGCGCGCCACCAGCAATGTAGCGACGTTGGCGAAATGGGTGCGTGAAGGCGAGGGCGATCTCGTCCTCAGCGACGTCTATATGGGCGATGATTGCGTGTTCGACGCGCTGCCCGGCATGCGAACGGCGCGCCCGAACCTGCCGTTTATCGTGATGAGCGCGCAATCAACGGTCGCGACAGCGCTGTCGGCTGCTGGCGCCGGCGCCTTCGATTATGTGCCCAAGCCCTTCGACCTGGATAATCTAATGGCGGTGGTGCGCCGCGCGCTTGATGGCGGACCGGACGCAAAAACCCGCGCGCAGACGAACAAGGCGGAGAAGGAAGAGCGCCTGCCGCTGATCGGCCGGTCGGCGGCGATGCAAGATGTGTATCGCGTCATGGCGCGGGTGGCAGGCACAGACCTCACCGTGTTGATCGAGGGCGAAAGCGGCACCGGCAAGGAACGCGTCGCCCGCGCCATCCACGATCACAGCCGGCACGCCAACGGGCCGTATGTGACGCTGAGCCTCGCCGGCGTCAGCGCCGCGCAGATCGACCGCGATCTCTTCGCCGTTGATGGCAAGCTGGCGCAAGCACACGGCGGCACGTTGTTTCTGGAAGACGTGGACGAACTCACCAGCGATGCACAGACGCGGCTCGCCGGCTTGTTGCACGCTGAAGACCCAAAGGATCGGCCCAACGCGCGCCTGATCGTAGCCGCACAGCGCAATCTTGCCGCGCTCGCCCGCCAAGGCGCATTCCGTCAGGATTTGTTTTATCGGCTGAACGTTGTTTCCATCCGTTTGCCGCCCTTGCGTGAGCGGCTTGAAGACGTCGGCGATCTGGCGCGCGCGTTTTTGGTGCGCGCAAAGCGTGAGGGACTGCCGGAGAAATCCATCGACAGCGCCGCGATCGAGCGTCTGAAGGCGCACCCCTTTCCCGGCAACGTTCGCGAGCTCGAAAATTTGCTGCGCCGCGCGGCGGCGTTGAGCCCGGCCTCGGTGATCACCGCGCGCGAGATCGGCAATGAACTTGGCGCCGGTGAAGCTGAAGATTTGGCCGACGCTGGCGCAGAGGGCTTCGAAGCAGCGCTCAGCCGGCGGGTCAGCAGTGAATTTACGTCTGCGAGCCCCGACTTGCCGGCAGCTGGCCTCTATGATCGAGTGCTGGCCGAGGTCGAGCGGCCGCTGATCACCCAGACGCTCCACGCCACGCGCGGCAACCAGATAAGGGCGGCGGCTGTGCTCGGCATCAACCGCAATACCCTGCGGAAGAAGATTCAGTCCCTCGGCATCCGGACTGGGCGCGGCGATTGACGCCAGCGTGATATTAGTCCAACACCTCTGTTGCTTTTCCGCAACATAGGTCCCCCGCTATGGTGCATCAGATGACGGCGCAAGAACCGGCCGAAACGGCGGTTCTGAGCGACCGGCCGCAGGGCCGGAGTGCGCTGCTGTTTCTGGTTGGCCTAGGGCTGGCGATTTTCCTGACCACGGCGGCGACAGTCGCGCTGTTGCTCGGGGAAGGGCTGGCCGGCGAGGCAAGCTCCACCATTCAAGGGCTGCTGATCGCCAGCTTGCTCATCTCGGTGGTCCTCGCTGGCATCCTGCTGCACAGATTGCTGCGTGTGGCGCGTGCGTGGCGCTCAGCCGCGTCCGGGGCGCGGCTACACTTTCGCTTCGTGACGCTCTTCAGTCTTGCGGCGCTGGCGCCGGCATTGATCGTCGCGGCTTTTCTTGGCTTCACATTTAGCCAAGGCGTCGAGCGGTGGTTCAGCGAACGTGTCGAGACCACCATCGAGAACGCCGCGAACGTTGGCCGGGCCTACGTTGATCTCGCGTCCAGCGGCCTTAGCGGCGAAGTTGAAGCGATGGCGATGGACTTGAACCTCGCACAACGCGGCTTGGTCGAGGATACTGATCGCTATCTCGCGTTCTTGGCCGCGCAGGCCGAGCGGCGCGAACTTGTCTCGGCTTATGTGGTTGACGCGGCGGGCCGTGTGCTTGCGCGCGCGGAAACCGACGGCAGCGTCGGTTACGCGCCGCCGTCGTCGCAGGCGTTTCGGTCTGCCAATAGCGGCGAAGTTTTCGTGCGCTTTGATCAGGAGAACGACCGCGTTCTCGCCCTTTATCGTCTGAGCGCTTACGACGGCGCCTATGTCTATGTTTCCCGCGCTATCGAACCAGGCTTGGTGGCGCAACTGCGTGCATTCGACGAATCGGTTGAAGATTATCGCAGCGCGCGGGAGCAGCAGGGGGCGCTACGCGGGCTGTTTGGCCTTGCTTACCTCTCCACCGCGCTGATCGTCCTGCTCGCCGCTGGCTGGGTTGGGCTGACCAGCGCGTCGCGCGTCGCTGAACCTATCGGGCGTCTGGTTGGCGCAGCGCGACGGGTGGCCTCTGGTGATCTGAAAGCCCGCGTCACCGTTGGCGAAGAACGCGACGAGGTCGACGCGCTGGCGACGGCGTTCAACAGCATGACCGCTCAGCTGGAAACGCAGCGGCGTGATCTGGTGAGCGCGCAAGAGCAGGCTGAAACGCGCAGCCGCTTTATCGAAACCGTGCTCGGCGGCGTCAGCGCCGGCGTTATCGGCCTCGACCGCGACGGCCGTATCGCGGCCGCAAATCGCTCCGCTGGCCAGCTACTGGGCTACGGCGATGAACGCATGGTTGGACGCCGGCTTGTCGATGTCGCGCCGGAATTTGCCGACCTGTTGAACCAAGCAGCGCCCGCCGGTGAGACTCCGCCACAGCGCGTCGATCTTGTACGCGAAGGCGGCTCGCTCAATCTCAGCATTCGGATGAGCCCCGATTCCGAGGGCGGCCTAGTGCTGACGTTCGACGACATGACCAAGCTCATCTCGGCGCAGCGCCAGGAAGCCTGGAAGGACGTCGCCCGCCGCATCGCGCACGAGATCAAGAATCCGCTGACGCCGATCCAGCTCTCGGCGGAGCGCTTGCAGAGGAAGTATTTCGCCGAAATCAAGTCCGATCCCGACACGTTCCAGAAATGCACCGACACCATTCTGCGCCAAGTCGCGGACATCGGCCGCATGGTCGATGAGTTTTCGTCCTTCGCGCGCATGCCAACTCCCAAAATGTCGTTCGCCGACATGAGCGACGTGGCGCGCTCAACCGTGTTCGGGCAGCGACTCGCCTTTGCTGACCTGCGCATCGAAGTAGAAGGCGTGGATCAACCGATCGGGCTTGTGGTGGACGAGCGGCTGCTCTCGCAGGCGCTGCTCAATCTGATCAAAAACGCAGCCGAAAGCGTGCAAGCGCGGCGTGCGCGTGACGGCGAGCCTAAAGATGGCTTTGTGCTGCTACGCCTGCGTGATTTGGATTTCGGCGTTCAGTTCGAAGTGATCGACAACGGCTTGGGCTTTCCGGAGAAGGATCGCCACCGCCTGATTGAACCGTACGTAACGACGCGCACCAAGGGCGCGGGGCTTGGCCTCGCGATCGTGGCGCGCATTATTGAGGACCATGGGGGGCTAATTGAGTTGGACGATGCGCCGGGGGGTGGGCCCGGCGCGGTCGTTCGTTTCGTTCTACCAAAACGTGGCGAAGATCCGCCCGCAGAACACGGCGCAGGAGCCCCCTAAAATGGCGCAAGACATTCTCATCATCGACGACGAAGCGGATATCCGCGACCTCGTCTCCGGCATTCTCGAAGACGACGGCCATCAAGTGCGCGCCGCGCGCGATAGCGACGAAGCGCTCGACGCGTTCCGTCGCCGCAAGCCTTCGCTGGTCGTACTCGATGTCTGGCTACAAGGCAGCCGCATCGATGGCCTCGAATTGCTGGCGATGTTCAAGGAGATCGATCCGGAGATGCCAGTGATCGTGATCTCCGGTCACGGCACCATAGAAACGGCGGTTACCGCGATCCGCAACGGCGCCTACGACTTCATTGAGAAGCCGTTCACCGCCGACCGACTGTTGTTGGTCGTAGAGCGCGCGCTAGAGACCACGCGGCTGAAGCGCGAGAACGCGGAGCTGAAAACTCGTTCGGCCTCCAGCGATCTGCTGATCGGCTCGTCTGCGGTCATGGCGACGTTGCGCAACGCGATCGAGCGCGTCGCACAAACCAATTCACGCGTGCTGATCAGCGGTCCCGCCGGCGCCGGCAAAGAGCTGGTCGCGCGTCTGCTGCATGAACGCAGCCCGCGCGCCAACGGCCCGTTCATAGCGATCAACGCCGCCTCCATCGCGCCAGAGCGTATGGAGAGCGAAATTTTCGGTGAAGAAGGGCCCGAGCGGCGTCCGCGCAAGATCGGCGTGTTCGAACAAGCGCACACCGGCACCCTCTTCCTCGACGAGGTCGGGGATATGCCGCTGGAGACGCAGTCGAAAATCTTGCGTGTGCTGGTCGATCAGCGTTTCCGCAGGCTCGACGGCTCGACCGACGTGCAAGTGAACGTGCGCGTCGTCTCTTCCAGCTCGCGCGATCTGACCGTGGACATCACCGCCGGGCGTTTCCGTGAAGACCTCTTTCACCGCTTGAACGTGGTGCCGCTGCGTGCGCCGGCGCTGGCTGAACGGCGCGAGGATATTCCTGAGCTTGCCGGCTACTTCGTTGGCCGCCTAGCGGGTATGTCGGGCGTGCCGGCGCGTCAGATTGGCGAGGACGCACTGGCCGCTCTGCAGGCCGCTGACTGGCCCGGCAACGTGCGCCAGCTGCGCAACGTCATCGAACGCATACTCATTCTGGCGACAGGGGATATCGCAACGCCGGTGACGATCGACTCGCTGCCGCCGGAGGCATGGCCGTCCGCCGGCTTTTCCAAGCACGACGGTCTGCAAGAAGTTATCGGTCTGCCGTTGCGCGATGCGCGCGAGCGTTTCGAGCGCGAATATCTCAACGTGCAGATCACGCGCTTCGGCGGCAACATCTCGCGCACCGCCGCCTTCATCGGCATGGAGCGCTCGGCGTTGCACCGGAAGCTGAAGTCGCTGGGCGTCGAGGCGCCAGGACGAAACGGGCACGAGGTCGAATGAGCCACGTCGCGTACGTCAACGGCGTCTATGCGCCGCTGAATGTGCCGTTCGTCTCGGTGCTCGACCGCGGCTTTCAGCTGGCGGATTCGATCTATGAAGTCTGGGCCGTGCGCGGCGGCGTGCTATTCGATGCCGACGAGCACATGGCGCGCCTGCAGCGTTCGCTTGAGGAGCTGCGTATCGCGCCGCCTATGTCCGCCAAATCGCTGCTCGCGGTGATCCGCGAGACGATGCGGCGCAACCGCGTCAGAGATGGGATCGTCTATGTGCAGGTGAGCCGGGGTGTTGCGCCGCGCGACCATGTGTTTCCGGCAGCCTACGTGCGGCCAACGCTCGTCGTCACCGCCAAGAACCTTGATCAGACCGCGATCGCCGCGCGGGCCGAGAGCGGCGTCAAGATCATCAGCGCGCCAGAGACGCGCTGGACCCGGCGCGACATCAAATCGGTGAATCTCCTGGCAAACGTGCTGGCGCGCCAAGCCGCCAAGGAGGCCGGCGCGTTCGAAGCGTGGTTCGTCGATGATGACGGGTTTGTGACGGAAGGGACGTCCTCCACCGCCTGGATCATCGATACGGAAGGCCGGCTACGCACCCGGCCGCTCTCCAACGACATCCTCCACGGCGTCACCCGCGGCACGCTCCTAAAGCTCGCCCGCGCGCGCGATCTGACGGTCAGCGAAACACCGTTCACGATTGCCGAGGCGAAAGCGGCGCGGGAGGCGTTCATAAGTTCCGCCAGCAACCCGGCCGTGGGCGTCGTCAGCATCGACGGCGTACCTGTCGGCGGCGGCAAGGTCGGCGCGGTGACGCGTATCCTGCGCGCCGTATATTTGGGCGCCTGACGCCGGTCTGCATACGCACGGACAGGAACAAGTTGGCGCCGGTAGCGGCTGCCCCTATAGCTCCCATTCAGCCGCGCGCTTCGACGCGGCGTCATAAAACTAAGGCATGGGGCTTCCATGGAAAAGAAACAAAATCTGCAGGACACGTTCCTCAACGCTGTCCGCAAGTCCAAGACGCCGCTTACGATCTTCCTGGTCAACGGGGTCAAACTGCAGGGCGTCGTCACCTGGTTCGACAATTTCTGCGTATTGTTGCGCCGCGACGGCCAAGTGCAGCTGGTCTACAAGCACGCTATCTCTACGATCATGCCCGGCGCGCCTGTGCAGCTGTACGAGATCGATAAAGCGGTAGATGAAGCCGACGCCTGAAACGCCAATCCAAGACTACAACCGTGCGATCGTGTTGCGCCCGCTTGCGAGTGTCGCTGAGAGCGTGCGCGACGGCGAAGCACGGCTGCTCGAAGCGGTAGGTTTAGCGCAGGCTTTGGGCCTGGAGGTCGCAAGCGCCGAAGCCGCGCCGTTGCGCCAGATCAGCCCGCGCACCTATTTCGGTTCCGGCCGCGTTGAGCGGCTGAAGGCGGAGGCCGAAACGTTGGGCGCGGGCGTGGTGGTTATAGATGCGCCGCTTTCGCCGGTGCAGCAGCGCAACCTCGAGACCGACATCGGCGCCAAAGTGATCGACCGCACCGGTTTGATCCTCGAAATCTTCGGCCTGCGTGCGCGCACCAAGGAAGGCAAGCTGCAGGTCGAGCTTGCCCGGCAGGGCTACGAACGCTCGCGGCTGGTGCGGACGTGGACGCACTTGGAACGCCAGCGCGGCGGCCTAGGTAAAACCGGCGGCCCAGGTGAAACCCAGATCGAACTCGATCGACGCATCATCGCCGACCGCATCATACGGCTAAAGCGCGAACTGGAAGACGTGCGCCGCACGCGTGGCCTGCAGCGGCGAGCGCGTTCGCGTGCTGGGCTGCCGGCTGTTGTGCTTGTGGGCTACACCAACGCCGGCAAGTCGACGCTGTTCAATCGTCTGACGCAAGCGGGCGTGCTGGCGAAGGACATGCTGTTCGCGACACTCGATCCCACTGCGCGGCAAGTGAAGCTGCCCAGCAATCGCGCCGTCATCATGAGCGACACCGTCGGTTTCATCTCCGATCTACCGCACGAACTGGTGGAGAGCTTCCGCGCCACGCTCGAAGCGGTCACCGAAGCAGATTTGATCATACACGTGCGCGACATCGCGCATCCCGACACGGAGAAACAAAAGGCCGATGTGCTGGCCGTGCTGGCGCAACTGTCCAAGGACGCCGACGGAAAATCGCCGCCCGTGCTCGAAGCTTGGAATAAGATCGATTTGCTCGACGCCGCGACGCATGACGCGCGCTTGCGGCGTTCTGAGAGCGCGGCCGAACAGGGCGGGCAGGGCGCCCTGCCCCCTGTTGCGATCTCAGCAGAGACGGGGGAGGGCATGGACGCCCTCCTCGCGATGATCGACCGCGCCGCCTTCTCCGCCACGCGCGTCATCACCCTCACCTTGTCACCGGACGACGCCGGCCGCGTGCGCGCACAGATCGCGTCAGCCGGCAAAATCCTGGAAGAATCAAGCGACGACGAAGGCGCGATCACGTTGCGCGCCGAGCTCTTGGTCGAAGACGCCGCCCGCTTTGCGCCGCTGGAGCCCCTGCCCGAAGATATCCGTCCGGCGGCGGAGTAGGGGACAGTGCGTTACGTCCCAGCGCCGGGCGCAGAGCTCGCGACCGATATCGCGAGCGATGGCGAGGCGATCGTGTTTCTGCACGCCGGCGTCGCTGATCGGCGCATGTGGGCCGCGCAGCTCGCAGCGTTGGCGCCGACGCACAAGATAATCGCTTATGATCGACGCGGCTTTGGCCAGACTCGCTATGTCGAGCAAGCCCACGATTGGCTCGATGACTTGCAACGTGTGCTGAACGCGGCCGACGCCGAGCGTGTGGTGCTGGTGGGCTGCTCGCAGGGCGGCCGCATCGCGTTGAACTATGCGCTCGCGGCGCCTTCGCGCGTGCGCGGCTTAGTGCTGATCGCATCAGCCGTTTCCGGAGCGCCAGAGCCGGCGTTTCCGGCGGATGTTCAGGCCCTGAGCGATGCAATCCAAGCAGCGGAGAACGCCGGCGATGTTGATCTCATCAATGCGCTTGAAGCCAACGCATGGCTGGACGGGCCACAGAGCGTCGGTGGCCGAGTGCAGGGCGCTGCGCGGGCGCTCTTTATCGAGATGAACGGGATCGCGCTGCGAGCACATGACCCGGGGCCGATGGAGGACCGTTTCGAAGATGCGTACGAGCGCTTAGGCGAGATTTCCGCGCCGGCGCTTGTGGTGACTTGCGGGCGGGATTTTCCGCATATCCAGGAGCGCGATCGCTATTCGGCGCAAGCACTTCAGCATTCGACACTAGTTGGACTGCCTGACTGCGCACACTTGCCGAGCCTAGAGCAGCCGGAGCGGGTGACCGCCCTGCTCGCGGATTTTCTCAAAACGCTCTGAGGGCAGGGGCCCTACCCCAAGCGCGTCAGCAACTCCGCCGCGAACGTGCTCAGCGTATCATCGCGCGCGCCCATCACCACGATGCGGTCACCGGGTTCGGCCAGCTCAATCAGTTTGTCGCCGCAGGCGCCGCGTTCGGCGAACGCCATCGCTTGCAAGCCGCGCGCGCGCACGCCCGAGACGATCTGTTCGCTGCCGACGGCGCGGTCGACGGTGCCGCCGTAATAGACGGGGTCGGGCATGATCAGCACGTCGTCGTCGCTCATGTTGCGCGCGAAGCAGTCGATGAACTCGTTGCGCATGAGCTTCAGCGGCCCAAAGCCATGCGGCTGAAACATGATCAGCAGGCGCCCGGGGAAGGCGTGCAACGTTCTCAGCGTTGCGGTGATCTTGTCCGGGTTGTGCCCAAAGTCGTCGATGACGGTGACGCCCTTGGCTTTGCCGACGATCTCGAGCCGACGCTTAGTGCCGGAAAAGCCCTTCAACGCCGCCGCCGCCACGCCCAGTGACAACCCGCACACACGCGCTACGGAAAGCGCGGCAAGTGCGTTGGAGACATTGTGCTCGCCCGGCACGGCCAAATCGACGGTGGCGCTCTCGCGCGTGTCCTTCTCCAGCACGTCGAACGAAATGCCATCCGGCGCCGGGCGGATGGCCGAGCAGTGGAGATCGGCGAGGCCCGAGCGCAGCGTATAGGTGCGGGTGCGGACCTTGGTCGCCATCACCAAGGCCGCGGTTTCGTCATTGTCGAGATTGAGGACCGCGATCTCGGCCTTGTTGACGAAGCCGCTGAATAGCGCGCGCAGCTCGTCCATGCTCTTGTGATCGAGGGCGATGTTGTTGACGACGGCGATGGTCGGTTCGTACCGGGCGATCGAGCCGTCGCTCTCATCGACCTCAGAGACGAACGCGTCGCCTTTGCCGACCAGCGCCGACGCAAACAGCGCCTCCGGCGTGACGAAGTTCTTCATCACGGCGCCATTCATCACCGTCGGGTCCTTGCCGGCGCGGTGCAGCAGCCAGGCGATCATGCCGGTGGTGGTCGACTTGCCGCTGGTGCCGGCGACGCCGATGCGCACCGGCGCTGCGTTGAACAATTCCGCCAGCAATTGCGGCCGCTTCAAATCTTGCGCGCCAACGCGCTTGGCGGCGACCACATCGCCGACCGTGTCTTCCACAGCGGCCGAGCGCACCAGGATCTGGTCGGCGCTGGTGATGCCAGAACCGTCCTGCGGGAAGAGGGCGATGCCTTGGGCTTTCAGGTACTCGAACTTGGCGCCGAGGCGTCCTTGGTCGAGCGAACGATCCGACCCGGCGACGGTTACGCCCTTGCCGAGTAGGATGAGCGCCAGCGGCAGCATGCCGGAGCCGCCGACGCCACTGAAGAAATAGGATTTGGCCTGACTCATTGGCCCCGGTTATGACGAGAAACGCCGGCTTCCGGCAAGGACGCGAACGCAGAATGGCCCCATCGATCCGCATCGGCGTCGTCGCGCCCGGCACGCGCATCGAGCCGGAGCTGGCAGCTCGCGTGAAAGCGTTCGCGGCGGACAGCTTTCTCGACCGCGCGCCTGAGATTGTTGTTCACCCGCAATGTTTCCTGAGCGCCGGACACTTTGCGGGCGATGACGAACCGCGGCTGAAAGCGTTCGTGGACTACGCCAACGATCCATCGCTCGACGCGATCTGGTTTGCGCGCGGCGGCTATGGCGCCTGCCGGATTGCTGAGGCGGCAATCGCGCAGTTAGACGAACACGCGCGCAAGAAGACCTACCTCGGCTACAGCGACGCCGGCGTGCTGCTGGCGGGGCTTTACAAGAACGGCTTCGCCAATCTCGCGCACGGGCCGATGCCGGTGGACCTGACGCGCGCAGGCGGCGAGGGCGCGGTGAAGAGGGCGCTCAATTATCTGATCGACCGCTCCCCTGAGAGCCTCGAACTCGGCGTCATGTTCGAGGGCAAAACCGCTGCGTTCAACATCGAGATTCTGGCGTCGATTCTCGGCACGCCATTGGAGCCGGATTTGAGCGGCCACGTGCTGATGCTGGAAGAGGTGGGGGAGTACCTTTATCGCATCGACCGCGCCCTCTTCCACATCACCTCCTCCGCCAACGTGCGCCGCGTGAAGGGGATCAAACTCGGCCGCGTCAGCGCCGTGCCCGAGAACGACAAACCCTTCGGCGCCACCGACGAAGAGATCGTCCGCTATTGGTGCGCGAAGGCTGGGATCGCGTATCTCGGCCGTGCGGATATCGGGCACGATGTCGAGAACAAGGTTGTGCCGTTTGGGGCGTTGAAGCGCTGAGCTTTGTTTGTCCTCGGCGCCGTCATTCCGGACGCGCGGAGCGCGATCCGGGACCCAGGGGCCGCCAGCACGTCGTTTGCCCCTGGATCCCGGGTTCTCGCTTCGCGAGCCCCGGGATGACGGAGTTGAGGTTCTCCATCTTCACTTTCGGATAGCGGGGACGCTTAGCGCTCCGAGAGTTCGGTAGCGAGGCTAGCAGCGCGCGCTTGCGAGCGTTCTGTCTGGATCAGCTTTTGATCCAAATCCGCAAGCAAACGCGTCACATCGAGTTCCAACCCAGGCGTCGCCCGGACACGCGCAGCGGCCCGCACGAGCTCGTTACGATCCATCCCCAGCGTGCAGCTCTCCGGTAGCGTTAGCCGCGCGAGCCCCGTGGTCGCTGTTATCATCTCTTCGGCGCACGCTTCGCGAATGCGCGCTTGCACCCGATACGGAATCGCGCGGCGGACGATCTCGCGATACGGCGGCACGTTGCGGAACGTGGCTTCGCTGGTCTCCACGGCGACGTAATAGTTCGCGATGTTGTCGCGCGTGCTGACATTGCCCAACGTGTCGAGCGCGCCGACGGACTGTATCTCGTCATACGAACCGCGCGTGAGCGGGCGCGGATAGATCTGCGTTGCCTGATAGGCAGCGATCAGGAATTGCTCGTCCGATATGCGGGCGCTGCCGTCCAGATCGCCCAGCACTTGCAAAGCGAAGGCGCGGACCTGGGTGAAGTAGGCTTCGCGGCTCTGCAAGTCGCTTTGGTTGTTCTCCAGATCGCGGACGATACGCGCGCGGTAGGTGTCGCCGGCTTCATGGGCGAGGCGCTCGGCGTTCCAGTTGCTGACCTGCGTGCCCAGGAAGACGCCGAGCACGACGATGACAAGATCGATGCCGACGGCGAACCAATTATGTGCGGTCACGTGCTCGCGGATACGGCGCATAATCATTCGAAAGCCCCTGTCAGCGCCGCACCACCCCAACGCTCACGTCGCCACGCCTCCGGAACGACGCCAAAATCTTCCCGAGCGGCCGCCATTGCGATTGCCAGTGTGTCTTGTAGCTCGTCGCGAAACGAAACAGTGTCGGACTTCCGAAAAACGAACAGGTAGAAGCTTTCGGGCCATTGCTCGATCCGCAGCCGTAGCTCGTTCGCCTCCGCCGTCCACCCATCCATCGCGCTATCTCTTCTCAGCCCCCTTAGCCTCAGCCCACAGCGCTTCCATGTCGTCCAACGGCTGCGGCCCAGCCCGGCCTTGCTCCGCCAGCTTCGTCTCAATGTACTGAAACCGGCGCGTGAACTTCGCGTTGGCGCGGCGGAGGGCTTCCTCCGGGTCGACGTTGAGCTTGCGGGCGAGGTTGGCCATGACGAAGAGGATGTCGCCCATCTCTTCGGCGATGTGCTCCTGGTCGCCGCTGGCGCGCGCCTCCTTCAGCTCGGCCAATTCCTCTTCGAGCTTCTCCAGCACCGGCTCAGGCGTCGGCCAATCGAAGTTGATGCGCGCGGCGCGCTTGGTGAGCTTCTCGGCGCGCATCAGCGCGGGCAGGGCCATCGCCACATCGTCCAGCAGCGACGGCGCGCCCTTGGCGGCGCGCTTCTCGGCCTTCAACGTTTCCCACGCGACCGTCTGCTGCGCCGCCGTGCGGCCGTCGCCGGCTTCGCTGAACACGTGCGGATGGCGTTCGATCATCTTGTCGGCGAGCGCCTGGGCGACGTCGGCGAAATCGAAGGCGCCAAGCTCCTCGGCTATGCGGGCGTGGAAGGCGACTTGGAAGAGGAGGTCGCCGAGTTCTTCCTTGAGCGCCGGCATGTCCTGGCGCTCGATCGCGTCAGCGACCTCATAGGCTTCCTCGATCGTGTACGGCGCAATGGTCGCGAAATTCTGCTCGATATCCCACGGGCAGCCACGCTGCGGATCGCGCAGCCGCGCCATGACATCGAGCATCGCCTGAGTGGCGGTGGCGTTGCGAGAGAGGGCTTCGGAGCTCTTTTCTGTTGTTTTATCAGTAGATTGGCCCGGCATACAAATCTCGTATAAGATAGATTATGGGAAGCGACAGGCCGACTCAAATCCGACAGTCGGCGCTCCAGCCATCGTAGGCAGGTTCGACGCCCGCCGGCAGCCTCGCCTTCAGCGACGCGTAGTCCAAGTCGATGTGCATGTTGGTCAGCACGGCGTGCGCGGGCTTTAAGCGCGCGATCCATTCGAGCGTGCGGCCCAGATGCGCGTGTGTGGGATGCGGTGTCTCGCGCAGCGCGTCGGCGATCCAGAGCGCCAGGCCTTCGAGCTGCGCGAAGCTTTGCGCCGGCATGTCGACGAGATCGTTTGAGTAAGCGATGGGGCCGATGCGAAAGCCGAGCGAGCGGCTAAACCCGTGGTCCTGGTCCAGCGGGATGATCTCGAGCGCGCCGCCGGGCCCGTCGATCACCAGCGGCACCAGCGGCGAGATATCGCCGGCATTGCGGACGATGGCCGGATACCCGCCCTTCGATTCAAACGCGTAGCCAAAGCGCTGCATGAAGGTGCGCTTGGTCGGCCCGTCCATCCACACCGGCAGCGTGCGGCGCTGCTTGATGAAGAAGGCGCGGACATCGTCGAAGCCGTTGGTCTGGTCGGCGTGATCGTGGCTGATGATGATGGCGTCGAGGTGCGCTGGCTTTGCGGCGGCGAGCTGGAGACGCAGGTCCGGCGGCGTGTCGATCAGCACGGTGGTCGCCTCTTCCGCGCTGCCTGCCTGCCCGCTCCACTTCTGCAACAACAGCCCACAGCGCGTGCGGCGGTTCTTCGGCTCGTTCGGATCGCAGACGCCCCAATCGCCCGTCGCGCGCGGCACGCCGCCGGACGAGCCGCAGCCGAGGATGGTGACGCGCAGCGTTCCCATTACGCTCGCCCTTTGCAGGTTGGAGCGCGGGCCTCCAGCCCGCATCCTTCGTTCGCCAACTCATCAATGCCGTTCAACTCGATCGACACGTGCGGGCCGGAGGCCCGCGCTCCAACCTGCCGACGGCGGCGACACATCATGACGTCACGCGCGGTATCATTGGGAACAGCCGGTGGAAATTATCGGCGAGCAGGGCGCTTGCCTCCTCCTCGCCTAGCCCGCGCAGAGCCGCGAAGGCGCGCTGAACGTCCGCCACGTGCATCGGCTCACAGCGTTGGCCGCGGTGCGGGACAGGGGCCAGATACGGGCAATCGGTCTCGACGATGACGCGGTCCAGAGGCACCTCCCGCGCTATGGCGCGCACGTCATCGGCGTTCTTAAACGTCATGATGCCGGAGAACGAAAAGTAGGCGCCGATTTTGAGCGCGCGGCGGGCGAGCTCGGCGCCGCTCGTGTAGCAATGCATGAGGATGCGAAGAGGGCCCTTCCCCGCCTCTTCCTCAAGCAGCTCCGCCATCGCCTCATCGGCTTCGCGCGTGTGGATGATCAGCGTTTTGTCGAGCGTGCGCGCGGCCTGCGCGTGCGCGCGAAACACTTTTACCTGATCCTCGAACGGGCTCCATTTGTAGTGCTGGTCAAGACCGGTTTCCCCTACGCCGACCACCCTCTCGTGGCGCCCCAGTTCGATCAGCCGCTCGGCAGTGAGACCCAGATGATCCTTCGCATAATGCGGATGCGCGCCAACGCTGGCGTAAATGTCGTTATGCGCTTCGGCGATGGCGATGACGGCGGGAAAGTTCTCGATCTTATCGCAAATCGTGATCATGCGTCCGACGCCGGCGTCACGCGCACGTTGGATCACCGCGTCGCGATCGTCGTCGAAGCTGTGGTGATGCAGGTTGACGTGGCTATCGATCAGCATGCGATGCCTCCGTCATCCTGGGGCTTGGCGCAGCCAAGAGCCCAGGATCCAGGGGGTCGTAGAATTGTGTGTTTGCACCTGGATCCTGGGCTCGCGCTGCGCCCCAGGATGACGGTGAGCGCTGGTAAGCTCTCATCGGCGCGAACTCACCGCCGCCGCGCGATCGAGCAAACCGACAGCGCGCGCCAGCGCGTGGCGCGGATCCATGTCGAGCCCTTCCGCTTCGTCGCGCAACGTCTCCAGCGCCGACCAGGCTTCAGCCCAGCTCTCACCGCCCTCTTCGACGCCAGCCGCCCTTGTCCACTCGCCCGCCAGTTCGAGCACGGCGGCGAGTTTCTCGAACGGCTCGCCGCTGGTTTGGTCGTAAAGCGCTGACAGCATCGCGCCGGCTTCGCCGCGTGCGAGCGCGACCTGCGCGCGGCGCACGTCCGCGAATTTCGCATCGACGCCTTGCGCTTTGTAAGCGATGGCGCGGCCCGGCCGGCCCTTCGCCAACGTCACCAACGCTTCGTCCGCATCGGCGCCGAGCGCGGCGCGCACAATGGCGTCCGGCTGTGGCCGCAGCGCCAAGCGCCGGCAGCGCGAGCGGATCGTCGGCAGGATCGCGCCGGGTGCGTGGCAGACGAGCAGCAGCACGGACCGCGCCGGCGGTTCTTCGAGCGTTTTCAAAATGGCGTTGGCGGCGTTGCGGTTGAGATCATCCACCGCATCGATGATCGCCACGCGCATGCCGCCTTCGGACGGCGCCAACGAAAAGAAGTGGCCGAGGTCGCGCGCGTCATCGACGGTGATTTCGCGGCGCGGCTTGCCGCGATCGTTCAGGCCCCGGCGCAGCACGAACATGTCCGGGTGCGAGAGCGCGGTGATGCGGCGTGAAATAGTATCCTCAGGATCGACGTCGAGCGGGCGGCCGCCGGTGCGGCGGGCGCCGAGTGCAGCGCGGGCGAAGCGATAAGCCAGCGTCGCCTTGCCTAGGCCCTTGGCGCCGGCGAGCAGCCAAGCGTGGTGCATACGGCCGCTGGCGAAGCCATCCGACAGCGCCGCTTCCTCCTCGTCGTGCCCGAGGAACGTGAACGTCTCACGCGGATGCGGCGTGTTCGGCTCTTTGTCCGTCTCCGGCGCCGGCTTCTCCGCTTTCACAGCCGCGCCTCAATTGCTGACACCGCAGCCTCCAGGACGCTCTCCGCCGGCAAGCTTGCGTCGATCAAGACGCAGCGCGCCGGCTCGCGCTCGGCTATGGCGACGAACTCAGCACGGACGCGCGCGTGAAAGGCCGCATCCTTGCGCTCGAAGCGATCTTCGCCGACATGCGCGCCGCGCGAGCGCGCAAGGCCGGCGGATGGATCGATGTCGAGCACGAGCGTGAGGTCCGGCGCTGGCGCATCGATGAGCGTGTTGAGGGTTTCCAGCGCGCCAGCCGGCAAACCGCCAGCGGCGACTTGGTAGGCGCGGGTTGAATCGTAATAGCGGTCACAAATCACCCAGGCGCCGCGTGTGAGCGCCGGGCGGATCGTGTGGGTCAAGTGACTGAGCCGCGCCGCCGCGAACAGCAGCGCTTCTTCGGTGGCGCTCCAGCGTGCGGCGTCGCCCTGCACCAAGAGCGCGCGTATAGCGTCGGCGCCCGGTGCGCCGCCAGGCTCCCGGGTGACGACAACGTCGAGGCCATCGGCGCGCAACACCTCGGCAAGCCCGCGCGCGAGCGTCGACTTGCCCGTGCCTTCGCCGCCTTCGAGCGTGATGAAGCGTCCCTGGTGCTGTGCCGGCGCCATGGGCCCTATCAAGGGCCGAACACGGTCAGGCGCAAGCCTTCAAAAGCGCGCGAGAACCAGTTGGCGCGGCCAATCTTGCGCCCGGCGGTCAGCGGAAACTCCTGCGTCGCAAAGCCAGGCCCCGCGACCACCAAGCGCGCCACCACGTCGCCCTCGCGCAATGGTGGGCGCAGCGGGCCGTTATAGACGATGCGCGCGGTGAGCCCGGCTTGCACGCCCCGCGGACCGCCGATGACGATGTCGCGCTCGGCCAGAAGCGGCACGGCGCGGCGCGATCCGAGGCGCACCTGCGCTTCGCCGACTTGCGCGCCAGCGTCGGCGAGACGCGTGATCGCGAAATCGTGAAACGCCGCGCGCATGAGCCGTACGCCCTCGCTGCGGCGATCGGCCATCGACCGCAGGCCGTTAAAGACAATGATGCGGCGCTCGCCGTTCAGTAAGGCTGAGCCGACGAGACCGTATCCGGAGTCATCAGTATGGCCGGTCTTCATGCCGTCGGCGCCTTCGAACGCGCCGAGCAAAGGGTTGCGGTTTTCCTGACGACGGTTGTTGAAGGTGAACGAGCGCTCCGAATAGACACGGTAGATTTCCGGGTAGGTCGCAATCAAATGCCGCGCGAGCCGCGCCAAGTCGGCCGAGCTGATGAGGTGATCGGGATCCGGGAGGCCGGTGCTGTTACGGAAACGAGCGGTGCGCAAACCGAGCGCCTGGGCTCGGCGGTTCATCTCAGCGACGAATGCCTCCTCCGAACCATAGAGCCCTTCCGCTAGCACGATGCACGCATCGTTGGCCGACACGACGATGGCGCCGCGCAACAAGTCGCGGACGGTGACTTGCGAGTTCAGTTCGAGAAACATGTGCGAGCCGTCGGACATGGCGCCGTTGCTCCAGGCGTTCTCACTGACCGGCAGTCGCGTATCCATGGTGGTGCGGCCGGCCTGCAAAGCTTCGGCGACGACCAGAACAGTCATCAGCTTCGACATCGACGCAGGCGGCATCGGCGTATTGCAATCGCTGCAAAACAGAATCGCGCCGCTGCCATCCATGATGGTGACGTGCTGCGCGGGTGTGGAGAACCCGCCTGCCGCCGGCGCGCCAGTCTGCGCCTGCGCGACCGGCGCTAGCAAAAGCGCAGTAGCTAGGCTGAAGGCAGCCGCCAATCGCAAAGTCGCTTCTCCACCGAATCGTTTATGAGCCAACAGGCATCAAGCAGACCGGCACGGCGGCTTTGCGTCAACAAACCGGCGGATCAACGCGCAGCGACGACCGTCTCACCGTAGCCGAGCGACACCAGCTGGCGGCGCGCGGCGTCCGCTTCTTCGCGGCTCTGCCAAGGCCCCACACGAACACGGAACAACTCACCACCCGCGGCGGTGCGGCGGACGTCTACGGTTACCGGGCCGGCCGCCCCTACCGCATCGCGGACGCGGTGCGCGTTGCTAAGATCGGAAAATGCGCCGACCTGGACGACGTAGCCGCCAGAGGCAGCGGCATAGGCAGGCGCGGGGGCAGGCGCCGTACGCGGAGGGCCAAGGGGCGCGCCTTGGAGATCGTCGTTCTCGGCGGTCTCAAGGGGGGTAGGGAGCAGGGATGTTGGCCCCTGCCCTCGGTTCGCCACCCTCGGCGTCGGCGCGGCGGCGTTGGCGGCGGTCGCACTGTCCACACGGCGCGGCGCCGGGCCGAGATAGCGCACATGGACCTGCGCTTGGCCGGCTTGCTCGAAGCCGAGCACTTCGGCGCTGCGCCGCGACAGGTCGATCAAGCGCTCGCCGACAAAGGGGCCACGATCATTCACGCGCACGATGACTTCGTGGCCGTTCTCAAGATTTGTAACTTGGACGAGGCTGGGGATCGGCAAGGTCGGGTGCGCGGCGGTGAGCGCCTCTTGGTCGAAAACTTCGCCACTGGCGGTGGCCTGCCCATGGAAGGTCGGTCCGTACCAGGAGGCCGTGCCGGTTTCGGAATAGCCTGGCTCCGGCGTCGGCACATACCATTGGCCGTTAGCTTCGTAAGGAGGCCCTACCCGCTCACGCTCCAGCCACTCGGCCTGGGGGCGCTCGGCCGCGTCAGCACGCTCGGTGGGCATGCTCGGGCGCGGCTGCGGTTGTTCGGTAGTATTGGCGCGGGCGCTGCGGCGAATATCAATGGTGGCGCCGTTGCTCGGTGCTGGCGCGCCGTAGCCGTATGAAGTGTCGCCGCCTCCGGCCAGGCCATCGCCAATGGAGGCGGTCTGGTCGGCCGCTGGGCGCTCCTGCCCGGCATACACGATTGGCGCCTGCGCTGAGGCAACACCCACGACCGCCGAGGCGCTCACACAGGCCAGAACCAGCAGACCGAAGCGACGCTGAGACATGAAACGGCGAACCCCGAGAACCAATGTGGCTCTTTGTACAGGGGCGCCTGTTTAAGGCGCGTAAGCTTTTATGCTTTTTTCATATTAATCAATAACGTGCGCTCACCGTGCGGTGCGGGGTTCTGGCCCTGGCGGATGGGGTGGGATTCGAACCCACGGTGGGCTTTCACCCACGCCGGTTTTCAAGACCGGTGCCTTAAACCGCTCGGCCACCCATCCCAGAAGCGAGGGCTCGCCTATCAGGGCCAACGCGGAGCCGCAATGCGAACCGTTTGCGGCGCGTCCCATCCAAACGCGCAGGCATCAATCCGCCACAGTATTCCGTAAGAAGAGAGTCCGCTAAACGACAAGTCTCTCAGTACATCCCGTCTCCGGCGTATATTAACCAGGTCTACTTGGTTAAATTCTCTAGTCGAGTGTTTAACCAAGCCAATCTCGCCGAGCTCCGTACTTTCCGCAACGCTAGTTGAACCACCCCGAACTCTAGCTGGGGGGCGCTGGCATCTTTGCGTACGGAGGTAACGGGAAATGCAATTGAAGCTTCTTAGCTCAGTTTGCGCCGTCGCCCTGGGTCTGGCGTTCGCGCCGGCAGCCTGGGCTGATGACGCTGATGTGAGCATCGACGACGGCTCCGCCGTCGCTGCCGCGAGCAGCACTGCGACGATCACGAACAACAGCAACGAAACCGAAAACGAGTTCGAAGCTGAAGATTCCTACAACACGGACACCGAGACCGAGATCGACACGACGATCGAAGACTCGTTGAACCACGAAATCGAAAACGAAGAATCCTTCAATACGGACGACTCGTTCAACACCGACAACTCGACCTCGAACGAGAGCGAAATGTCGGTCGAGACCGAAACCGAGATCGAAGAATCCTACAACTCGGACATCGAAAACGACACCGACAACTCGGTCGAGAACGAAGACTCGTTCAACGCCGACAATTCGGTCGAAAACGATACCGATAACTCGATCGAAAACGAAGAATCGTTCAACACCGACAACTCGGTCGAGAACGAAGAGTCCTTCAACACCGATAACTCGGTCAACACCGACACCGACACCGAGATCGACAACGAAGAGTCGTTCAACACGGAAATCGAAGAATCGTACAACTCGGACGTCGAGAACGAAGAATCGTTCAACACCGACAACTCGGTTGAGCACGAAGATTCGTACAACACCGACAACTCGATCGACGATCAAAACAACTCCACGGATAACTCAGTGGAGAACGAAGAATCCTTCAATACCGATAACTCGGTTGAGAACGAAGAATCGTTCAACACTGACAATTCGGTCGAGTCGGAAATCGAAGATTCGTACAACTCGGACATCGAGAACGACACCGACAACTCGGTCGAGAACGAAGAATCGTTCAACACCGACAACTCCGTAGAGAACGAAGAATCGTTCAACACGGACAACTCGGTTGAGCACGAAGACTCGTACAATACCGACACCGAGAACGAAGATTCCTTCAACACCGACAACTCGGTCGAGAACGAAGAATCCTTCAACACCGACAACTCGATCAACGACCAGAACAACTCGGTCGACAACTCGGTCGATACCGACAACGACGACTCGTTCAACACCGATAACTCGGTTGAGCACGAAGACTCGTACAACACCAACGCCGACGACCAGTCGATGAACGAGAACGCCAACGTTGCGGGCGACGATCTGGCCAACAACTCGAACCAAGCCGGCGGCGATCAAACGCTCTCGGACAACGGCTCGATGTTGGCTGGCGACGATCTGGACCAGAACAACAATGCCGGCAATTACGCTGGCGATGACCTGAACCAGAACGCCGGCACCTACGCTGGTGACGACCTGAACCAAAACGCCGGCACCTACGCCGGCGACGATCAAGCCAACAATTCGAACCAAGCTGGAGACGACCAAACGGTTGCCGACAACGGTGCGAACATGGTGGGCGACGATCAAACCGTGCTGACCAACTCGAACCAAGCTGGCGACGATCAAACCCTCGCCGACAACGGCTCGAACCAAGCTGGCGACGACCTCGAGCAGAACATCGGCTCGAACGTTGCAGGCGACGACATGACCCAAAACTCGGGTTCTAACGTTGCCGGCGACGACCAGAACCAGGACTCGTTGGTGGCCGGCGACGATCAATCGATCGCGCAGGGCGGCTCGAACATCGTTGGTGACGATCAAAACACCAACACTGGCTCGAACGTTGCGGGCGACGATCAGAACCAAGCCTCTGGCGGCTCCAACATTGTTGGCGACGACCAGAACGTCGGTTCAAACGTTGCGGGCGACGACCTCACCCAAAACAACGGCAACCTCGCCGGCGACGATCTGAACCAAGGCTCGATCGTTGCGGGCGATGACCTCGACCAAAACAACAACTCCGGCACCTACGCTGGCGACGACCTGAACCAAGGTTCTAACGTGGCTGGTGACGATCTGACCCAAAACACGGGTTCGAACGTCGCGGGTGACGACATGGCCCAAGCCGGTGGCGATCTTGCCGGTGAGGACATGGACAATTCGATCGACAACTCGATTGAGCACGAAGACTCCTACAACACGGTGGCTTCAAACAACACGCTCACCGACAACTCGGTCGAACACGAAGACAGCTACAACACCGACATCGAAGAATCGTACAACACCGATAACTCGGTCGAGCACGAAGACTCGTACAACACGGTCGCGTCGAACAACGACATCGGCTCGTACAACACCGACAACTCGGTCGACACCGATAACGATGACTCGTTCAACACCGACAACTCAGTCGACACCGACAACGACGACTCGTTCAACACCGACAACTCGGTCGACACCGACAACGACGACTCGTTCAACACCGACAACTCGGTCGAGAACGAAGACTCGTTCAACACTGACAACTCGGTGAACACGGAGAACGACGACTCCTACAATCAAGACAACGACACCACCAACGTGAGCGTCGCGGTCTCGACTTCGGAAATCGAAGACTCCTACAACACCGACAACTCGGTCGAAAACGAAGACTCCTTCAACACCGATAACTCGGTCGAGAACGAAGACTCGTTCAACACCGAGATCAAGGACTCGAACAACACCGACATCGACGACAGCTACAACAGCGACAGCTCCACCTCGACCATGGTGGTGACGTCGATGGACCTGGCTGCCGTGGTCACGGACATCAACGTTGATGCCCATGGCTTCAAGGAAGGTGAAATCACGACCGGCGCGGTTACGATCGACGGCGGCGCGATGGCCAACTTTGGCGGTATCAACACGTCAAGCATGAACAGCGGTATTGGTTCGGCTAACCAGGCGGCAACTGCCGTCGGCGCCAACGCCAACATCTCGTTCGGCAACACTGACGGTACTCCGTAAGCTGACGGAAGGGCCGGGCCGGTGGATTTTCCGCCGGCCCGGTTCGTCGGCTCAACCAAAGAGAGAGGCGCGCATCCAATGCAGAGCGTGACCCGCTACGTGAGGGGACTAATTTTTGCAGCAGGGTTGGCGAGCGCCAGCTTTGCGTCCGCACAGGAGGCCCCCTCTCCTGCTCCGGCTTCGCAGGCTAACGCCGGCGAGATGGAGTTTCTGAGTATGGACGACATGGACGAACTGGCAGGGGGAACCGGCGTCGATGTCACGGTGATTACGGAAGGCGTTCTGACCGCCACCAACACGGGCAATACGGTTTCAGGCGATGTGGTCAGCTCCGGCCAAGTCAACATCGGCGCGGAAGCGTTCTCCGGGTATAGCGGTCTCGGCAACTTCGTGATCAACACCGGCCATAACAATAACCTGCAATCCAGCATGAACGTGTCTGTCGTGCTGGCCCCACCGGTTCCGGCGCCTGGTCCATGATCAGCTGCGGCAACCAACGCACTCTTGCGCCGTTCCGCCAAAAGCGGAGCGGCGTTCTCCTTGCCGCGGCCGCCGCGGCGTGGATCGGCGCCGCCGGCGCCAGCGAGGCGCAGGTGCGCACGCACGGCGAGGGCGGTGGCTCATTTACGATTTCAGTCACCAGCTGGCGCGACATTCCGTTCCGCACCGTCGTGCGTCAGCAATATGATTATAGCTGCGGCTCGGCCGCGGTCGCGACGTTGCTGCGCTACCATTACGGCGTCGGCGTCGGCGAGGCCGAAGTTTTCCAGCACATGTATGAACGCGGCGACCAGGAGCGCATCCGCGCGGTCGGCTTCTCGATGCTCGACATGCGCGACTTTATGCAGAGCCGCGGCTTCCAGGCTGACGGCTTGCGGCTGCCGCTTGATCGCCTCGCCAGTTTGGGCGTACCGACGATCGCGCTCATCACCCACAACAACTACCGCCATTTCGTCGTCGTTAAGGGTGTCGACGCCGAGCGCGTGCTAGTCGGCGATCCGACCTTCGGGCTGCAGACGTACACCCGCGCCGAGTTCGAAAGCATCTGGAACGGCGTCGTGCTGGCCATCCGCACGCCTCCGGTCGGCTGGCCCGAGCCTGCCTTTAACCGCGCTGCCGAATGGCGCCCTTGGGCCGTCGCGCCGCTGGACGATGTTCGCGGCCCCACGTCGCCGGCGGATCTCACTCGCGAGTTCCGCGAACTTTATCAGATCACCTCGGAGATCCCGCACTGATGCGCGGCCTCCGAACCATCCTCCTCTCCGCCGTCGCTTTCGTAGCGCTCGCCGGTCCTGCCTGGGCCGATGAGAGCGGCTGGGGTGACGGCATCGAGATCATGGCGGAAGACGACCTCGCGGCCCATCGCGGCGGTATCGCCGTCAATGGCATCGAGATCAATTTCGGCGCGGTGGTCACCACGTTCGTGAACGGCGTTCCAGCTATGACGACGACGCTGACCGTTACCGATGTCGGCGCCATTGTTGAGCAGGCGGTCGGCGACATCGGCCAGAGCATCCACGACATGACCACCGAACAGCTTACGGCCCTGGGCCTGGGCGGCCTCGAAGGCAGCGACGGCGTCATCATCGATGACGCCGATGGCGTCACCGCGCTGGTCCATAACGTCACCGATGGTGCCCTTCAGAACATCATCATCAACAGCGCCACCGGGCGCGACCTCAGCCAGGAGATCGACGTCACTGTCGAGCTGCCGGGCTTCGAGCTGATGCAGAGCCAGCTCCTCGTGGAACGCTTCGGCATCCACATCAGCGACGACCTGCAAGGCATCATGTTCTACGATCCAGGCGGCTAAGCGCGACACGGATCGGCCAAAGAAAAAGGCCGGCGGAGCCCCAGGGCGCCGCCGGCCTTTTGTTTTTGGGCCTGCCCCGCTTACCAGCGGAAGGGGGCTCGGAAGGCCACCCGGACGTCGGGGGCGTCTTCGGTGAGGCCCATGTCGACGCTGGTGGAGAGCGTCAGGCGCTCAGTGGCGCGGAACGACAGACCCAGCTGGAGGCTGCCAACCTGCAGCTCGGTCGAACTCTGCGTCACGCCGTTCAGTTCGGTCTCTGTCGGCAGCACGTAGGAGTGCGAATAACCGAGCGAGTAAGAGAAGCGCGGGTTCAGCGAGAAGCCGAAACCAAAGCCCATGCCGATCGAGTCACCCGGATCGACGTGGCCGACGGTCACCGCGCCGTAAGTTTTGTCGATGTCGCGGGCAATATTGTACATGTAGCTGACGTTGGCGAAGAGCACCGCCGGATCGGTCGGGTACATCATCGAGAGACTGCCCTGCACCGCCCAGAAGCCCGAACCGGTCGCGAGTTCGGTCGAAACGCCTTGTGCGTCACGCTCGAGATCGAACGGGCCGAGGCCGGTGTCAGACTTCACCCGCGCGCCGGCCACGAAGATCGGGGCGCCGTTGCGGCCGCGGTTGAGCTGATAACGGGCCGAGACTTCCGCGTCGCCGAGTTCGGAGCCCTGCAATTCGAACGTCTGGGTCGTCGAAGAGCTATTCTGCGACAACGTCGTGACGCGGTCGGCGCGGTAGATGTAGCCAACCCGGCCTTCGACTTCCAAACGGTCGGTCAGTGCGTAGCGGATGGCCAGCGACGACGCGACGGTGTCCCGGGCCGTGTCATTGGCTTCCAGAAGACCGATGTGGAGCGCATCGAGCAGCACCGCGCCACGGAAGACGAGCCGGTTTGAGGAGCTGCGCGAATACTCAAGCGATGGTTCGATCACCAGGCGCCCGGCCCCAAGCAGAGTGTTCTGCCCTTCGGGAAGAGCATCCACAGTCGCAACCTGTGTCTCTTCTGGCGCTTCGCCGACCGGACCCGCAGGCGGGGCGTTCGACGATGGGGTTGAAGCAGGCACGCCGCCCGCTTCGGACTGCACCAAAGTCGAGATCGGGGCGCGCCGATTAAGCAGAATGGGCTCATCGACCGCCAATGCCGTGTAATTCAACCCATGCGCGCCAAGGCCCGCGCCGCGAACTTCGCCAAGTTCCGCGTCGCTGACCCCGCCGTTCATGGCCTGAATCTCACGCCGCTGGCGTTCGATCAGCGCACGCTGCTCGGTAATCTCTCGTTGTTGATCTCGGAGCGTTCGCTCCTGAGCGTCGAGCCGATGCTCTTGCTGATCAATCAGCTCGAGCACGCGTGAGAGTTCGTTCGGGGTCGAACTCTGCGCGTTGGCGTCGCCGCTCCATATAAACGAACACGCTGCGACGACGCATGCAGCCATAACGGCCGCACGCCTCCTCACGTGTCGCTTCATTCCGGCACGAAGCATCACCATACCCAGTCTGGAGGACACTGCATGGCGCCCCCTCTGCACGAATTATTCCGGAGAACTTACCCGTGAGGTGATGAGAAACGGTGAACTTGCGCGCGAAAGCTCGCAACGCGTGCGCGTTCACTTTTCTTTACTTGTGTTGAGGCGTGTGAAGACTTTAGCTGAGCGCGTTCACGAACGGCGCTTGCGTCTTCGCGGTGATTTCATCGAGCGTGACGTCATCGGCCAGCTGCAGCAATTTCATCGGTTGTGAACCATGTTTGTCGATCTCGAAGACACCGAGATCGGTTATCACCAAATCAACCACGTTCACGCCGGTGAGCGGCAATGTGCATTTGGTGAGCAGCTTCGATGCGCCGTCTTTTGACGTATGCTCCATCACGACAACGACGCGCTTGACGCCGGCGACGAGATCCATCGCCCCGCCCATGCCCTTCACCATCTTGCCGGGCACCATCCAATTGGCGAGGTCGCCGCGATCGTTAACTTCCATGGCGCCGAGGATGGAAAGGTCGATATGGCCGCCGCGGATCATCGCGAACGAGTCTGACGAGGAGAAGTAAGAAGTCTTCTCTAGCGCCGTGATCGTTTGTTTACCGGCGTTAATCAGATCGGCGTCAACGTCTTCGTCATACGGAAACGGTCCCATGCCAAGCATGCCGTTTTCCGACTGCAGCGTGACCTCCATCCCTTGCGGAATGTAGTTCGCGACGAGCGTCGGAATGCCAATGCCAAGGTTAACATAGAAGCCGTCGCGCAGTTCTTTAGCGGCGCGCTGTGCAAGCTGATCGCGGGACCAGGCCATTATGCATTCTCCCGCTTGGTGACGGTGCGCTGCTCGATGCGCTTCTCGAAATTGCCCTTAACGATGCGGTCAACATAAATGCCGGGCGTGTGGATGGCGTCAGGGTCAAGTTCGCCGGTCTCAACCAAGATCTCGACTTCGGCGACGCACTTCTTACCGGCCGTCGCCATCATCGGGTTAAAGTTACGGGCGGTCTTGCGGAAGATCAGGTTGCCTTCCTTATCGCCTTTCCAAGCTTTGACGATCGAGAGGTCGGCGACGAGCCCGGTTTCGAGCACATACGTCTCGCCGTGAAACTCTTTGGTCTCTTTGCCCTCGGCCACCAACGTGCCAACGCCGGTCTTGGTATAGAAGCCGGCAATGCCCGCGCCGCCTGCCCGGCAGCGTTCGGCCAGCGTGCCTTGCGGGTTGAACTCAAGCTCTAGCTCGCCGGCCAGATACTGGCGCGCGAACTCTTTGTTCTCGCCCACATAAGAAGAGACCATCTTGCTGATCTGCTTGGTCTCAAGCAGCAGACCGAGACCCCAGCCGTCGACGCCGGCATTGTTGGAGATCACCGTGATCCCCTTAACGCCGCTATCGCGCAGCGCGATGATCAGGTTCTCGGGAATGCCGCAGAGGCCAAAGCCGCCGCTCATAACCGTCATGCCGTCGAAGGTCAGGCCTTCGAGCGCGGACTTGGCGTCCGCATAAACTTTGTTCGCCATGACGCTCGTTTACGTAGCGGCGCGCTGCAGCGCAACATGCCGGCGCGGAAATACAAGTTTCAAGTCCGCTAAACGCAATTGCGCCGGCGGCTGAGCCGGCCGCCGGCGCTTTGCTTCGACCCTAAGGTGGATCGAGAACCTGGTCCCGGTACGAGCGAGGGACGAAAATCGTCCGGAACCGGGGATGATAAGACACCTTCCCGGTTGAACCCGCGCTGAATGGGTCAATCAGCTGGGACGCGCAGAAATTCCCCAGTCGGTCAGAATTTCCGCGGTATTTGCGCCCGGGCGGACCGGACCATTCTGAACGGCGCCAGGCGTGCGCGAAAATCTTGGGGCCGGGGCCGGCTGAATCACGCCGTCGACCTCAGTAAACGACCCGCGCGCGGCGTTATGAGCGTGGCCGGGCGCCTCGGCCATGTCGAGCACCGGCGCAAAGCAGACGTCCGTGCCCTCCATCGCGGTCGTCCACTCGGCCCGTGTCTTGGTGCGAATGACGGCCGCGACCTTCTCCGACATTGCCGCCCAGTTCGTCTTATCCATCTGCGCGGCGAAGGCCGGATCGTCCTTCAAGCCGGTCTGCTCCAGCAGCATCGCGTAAAATTGCGGCTCCAGCGACCCGATGGTGACGAACTTGCCGTCGGCGGTTTCGTACACATCGTAAAACGGCGCACCGCCATCGAGCAGGTTGGAATCGCGTTCGTCGGTCCAGATGCCGGCGGAGCGGAGGCCGTACATCACCGCCATCAGGGAGGCGGTCCCATCCGTGATTGCAGCGTCAATGACCTGCCCCTTGCCCGAGCGCGCGACTTCGACCAACGCCGCGCACACGCCCATCGCCAGATAAAGAGAGCCGCCGCCATAATCGCCGACGAGGTTAAGCGGCGGCGAGGGCGCCACACCTTTGCGGCCCATGGCGTGAAGTGCGCCGGATAGCGCGATGTAGTTAAGATCGTGCCCAGCCGCGTGCGCCAGCGGCCCTGTCTGCCCCCAGCCGGTCATGCGGCCATAGATCAGGCGCGGGTTGCGCTTCAGCGCTTCCTCTGGGCCAACCCCCAGCCGCTCCATCACGCCCGGCCGAAAGCCCTCGATCAGCACGTCCGCTTTCTCGATCAGCTCCAGCGCGACCGCGACATCGGCCGGGTCCTTCATGTCGAGCGCGATCGAGCGGCGCCCGCGCGCGGTGACATCGAACTTAGCCCCGCCGCGCCCGCCCTTACGGTCGATGCGCACCACATCGGCGCCCATGTCGGAGAGCAACATGCAGCAGAAGGGCCCAGGCCCGATTCCGGCGAATTCGACGACCTTAACGCCCGCGAGCGGTCCCTGCGCCATGTTGTGCTCCGTTTACCCTGCCGGTTTGAGAAGGTGCTAACAGGCGTTACTTATACTGTCTGACTACGCGCCGTCGCGGGCGCCGGAGCGTTAACCCTTGCGCATTGTCGTGCGAGCCCCTGACGCCCGAATTGCGCGCGAAGCGCAAACGCAACTCATCGCCGCCGGCGTTGACGCAGCGGCGCTCTTGGGCCCTGCGCGCCCCGCGCCCGATGGCGAAGACATCTCGATATTTCCGGTGACAGGCGACGACGACCTCGCCGCGGCCGCGACTGGCGGAACCACGCTCGCATCACTTGCGGGTCGCCGCTGGTCAGCGCCGCCGGCGCGCGGCTTGAACGCGCCGTCTTCCTTTATGGGCTCGATCGCGCTCGACGCGCCGGCCCCCCTGCTCGCCGCGCAAGTGGAGGCGTGGAGCCGCGTCGCCATCGCCGAAGAAGAGCGCGCGCGCCGCATCGCTACCGCCGCCGCCATTGAAGCGCCGACGCCGCAGCCGCTCGAGCCGCGCAAACTGAAAGCGCTTTATATCGGCGCGCCAAGCTCGATGTTCCTCGCGCTCGAACGCGCCCTCTCTGAGCAAGACGGCCTCGTCGCGGCGGCGTTCTCGTCCTACGCCGGCTTCGACCATTTGCACGACGAACCGTTCGACGCCGTCGTGCTGAACGGCGCGCAAGATGCAGCGACGGCGGTGTCACTGTGCGCCGCGCTCCGCCGCAACGCCACGCTCTATCATATGCCGACCATGGTCGTGGTGGCCTCAGGTGACGCGACCACAGCGAAAGCCGCGATTGAACGCGGCGCCTCGGCTGTGGCGACGGTCAACGCGCCGTGCGGCTCAAGCCTCGGCTGGCTGTTCGAGGCAATTCGCCGCGAACGCCGCCGCCGCACCGCTGAACACGAGATGCGCGCGCTGCGCGATGTCATGGGCGATTCACGCACCGGCCTCTGGCAGCGCCCCGCCTTCGACGCGCACTTGGCGCGCCTTGCCGCCGATCATCACGGCAGCGGCCGCACGATGGCGATGTCGGTGCTGCGCGTTATGCCGGCGCACGGCGCCCGCGCCCCGGCTGAGGATGTTTGGCGCCGCGGCTTCACTGAAGTGGCGACGCTCGCCAGCCGCCTCATCCGCGACGCCGACAGCGGCGTCACCCTCGGCGGCGACCTGATCGCCATCGCGCTACCGGCCTGCGATTTGAAGGGCGCCAAGCGCACCGGCGAGCGCATCGCATCTGTCGCGGAGTGCACCGCATTCGCTTCAGGCGACGGCGGCGCCGGCCCGCTCGTGTTCGAACAGAGCGCGGTGGAGTTGCAAGCCGGGGAAAGCGGCGCCGGTCTTCTGGCCCGTGCGCTACGCGCGATCGAAGTCGAGTCGATCCCGGCCTGATTACGCCGCCTTGCGCGTTGCGATCCGGCTCAGCGCTTCAAGGACACTGCGCAACGCCTTTAGGCGTTGAGCGGCATCCGGCCAACCTGCGGTGAACACCAGCTTGCCGTCGGGCCGCATCTTGAAATCGTCCGGCCGTTCCTGAACGTGACGCACCAGCGCCATCGGATCGGGGAAGCCGCCATCGCGGAACGTCATCACCGCGCCTTTGGGGCCAGCATCGAGTTTCGAGACCAAGCAGCGGCGGCAGAGCGCTTTCAGCGCAGCCACCGCGATCAGCTGATCAGCTTCCGCCGGCAGCGGGCCGAAGCGATCGATCAGTTCGGCCGCAAATGCCTCGCGCTCTTGATCGCTGTCTAGATCGGCAAGCCGGCGATAAAGCGCCAGCCGCACGTTAAGATCAGCGACATAATCTTCCGGAATCAGCACCGAGGCGCCCACATTGATCTGCGGCGACCAAGATTTTTCGCTGACCGCATCGTCCTCGCGGCCCTCGCGCAGATTGGCGACGGCCTCCTCCAGCATCGACTGATAAAGCTCAACGCCAACTTCGCGGATATGGCCGGACTGCTCTTCGCCCAGCAAATTGCCCCCGCCGCGCATGTCGAGATCGTGACTGGCCAACGTGAATCCAGCGCCGAGATTATCGAGCGATGATAGGATTTTAAGCCGCTTCTCCGCACTCACCGTCATCGCTTGTTCGGCGGCCGTGGTGAGATACGCGTATGCGCGCAGCTTCGAGCGGCCGACGCGTCCGCGCAGCTGATAAAGTTGCGCCAGGCCGAACATGTCGGCGCGGAAGACGATCAAAGTGTTGGCGCGCGGAATGTCCAAACCGGATTCGACAATGCTGGTGGAGAGCAGCACGTCGAAATCGCCGTCATAAAAGCGCGTCATGATCTCATCGAGAGCGCCGGGCGGCATTTGTCCGTTGGCGATCGCGAACGTCACTTCCGGCACGTTGCGGCGCAGGAAGTCCGCCGCTTCATCGAGATCGGAAATGCGTGGGGAGACGAAGAAGCTCTGGCCGCCGCGATACTTCTCGCGCAGCAGCGCTTCGCGCACAGTGACAGCGTCGAACGCGGTGACATAGGTGCGCACGGCCATGCGGTCGATCGGCGGTGTTGTGATCAAGCTCATCTCGCGCACGCCGGCGAGCGCCAGCTGCAAGGTGCGCGGGATCGGCGTGGCGGAGAGGGTCAGCGCGTGCACTTCGGCGCGCATATCCTTCAAGCGCTCTTTGTGCTTCACGCCGAAGTGCTGCTCTTCGTCGATGATCATCAGGCCGATGTCGCGGAACTGCACCGTCTTCGAAAGCAGCGCGTGCGTACCGACCACGATCTCGATCGTACCGTCAGTCAAGCCCGCCTTGGTTTCGTTGGCTTCCTTTGTCGTCACCAGACGAGAAAGCTGGCGCACGCGCACCGGTAGACCGCGGAAGCGCTCGGTGAAGGTGCGGTAGTGCTGGCGGCAGAGCAGCGTCGTCGGCGCAATCACCGCCACCTGCTTGCCGGACATCGCCACCAGGAACGCCGCGCGCAGCGCAACTTCGGTTTTGCCAAAACCAACATCGCCGCAGATCAAGCGGTCCATCGGACGGCCAGCGGCCAGATCGCCGACCACATCATCGATGGCGGCCATCTGATCGTCTGTCTCTTCGTACGGAAAGCGCGCGCAAAACTCGTCCCACAGCCCCTCTGGCGGCGACACCGGCTCGGCCGTGCGCGTCGCGCGCATCGCGGCGATACGCAGCAATTCTTCGGCCATGTCGCGCAGACGCTGCTTCGCCCGTGCTTTGCGACTTTGCCAAGCGACGCCGCCCAATTTGTCGAGCTGCGCCTCCGCATCCTCGGCGCCGTAACGGCTGACCAGTTCGATATTCTCAACCGGGAGATAAAGCTTATCGCCGCCGGCGTAAGTTAGATCCAAACAATCGTGCGGCGCGCCGGCGACATCGAGCGTCTTCAGCCCTTCGTAGCGACCAACGCCGTGATCCTGGTGCACGATCAAATCGCCTTGGCTCATCGTGCTGGCTTCGGTGAGCACACTCGACGCTTTGCGGCGCTTGCGCGGCCGCGCGAGCCGGTCGCCCAGAATGTCCTGCTCGGCGATGAAGGCGAGCGCCTCGGTCTCAAAGCCGTGTTCGATCGGCAGCACAGTGACGCCGTGCGCGCCTTTCGGCAGCGCGGCCGCCTCGCGCCACGACATGATGCGCACCACCGCTTCAACGCCGTGATCGGATAGCACGCCGGAGAGCCGCTCCGCCGAGCCATCGCTCCAAGCAGCGACCACCACGCGCTTCTTCGCTTTCGTCAGCGCTTCAATATGCTTGGCCGCCGCTTCGAACACGTTGGCGTCGACGGTTTGGCGTTCCGGCGCGAAGTCGCGGCCAGCGCGGGCATTTAAATTGAGCTGCTTCTTGGAGTCGGTGTCGAAGTGCGTGAAATGGCGCACGCTCACTGGCTTCAGCGCAGCGGCGAGCGCCTCTTCGTTGAGATAAAGCAGATCCGGCTCAGGCGCGCGGAACGGCGTGCCGCCGCGCGGTGTCGGCGCGCCTTTGCGCGAGTCATAGTGGTCGCGCGCGGTTTCGACGCGCTCTTTCAGCGCCTCATCGGCCAGCGCATCGAACGCAACCAGCGCACCCTCCCCCGCATAGTCGAACACGGTCTCAAGCCGCTCATAGAAAAACGGCAAGAATTGCTCGACGCCTTGCCGGCGGATGCGAGCGCTGACGCTATCGTAGAGCGCATCGCTGACGGCGCCGTAGGCTTGCGTGAAGCGGCGGCGGAATTGCAGCACGGTGAGATCGTCGAGCAGCACTTCGCTGACTGGCGTGAGCAGCGCCGCGTTGAGCTTGGCGCGCGAGATCTGCGTCTCGGGATCGAAGCTGCGGATGGTTTCGAGCGTGTCGCCGAAAAAATCGAAGCGCAGCGGCTCCGGCGCGCCCGGCGTGAACACATCGATCAAGCCGCCGCGCACCGCGAACTCGCCAGGCGCCCGCACAGTGGACGCCCGCGCGTAGCCGTTGACGACGAGGTAGCCCTCAAGCTCCTGCATCGACGTCTCGGCGCCCGCCTTGGCCGGGAACGAGCCCTCCGCCAGCCGCGCCCGCGGCGGCACACGCTGCGCCACCGCCGACGCCGTCGCCACCACCAGCAGCGGCGCATCGTTGCGCCCGCGCCGCGCCAGCGCCGTCAGCGCCGCACAACGCTGCGCGGCCACAGCCGCCGCCGGAGAAATGCGATCGTACGGCAGCGTATCCCAGGCCGGCAGACGCAACGTCGCCAGCTCCTGCGCAAAGAACTTCGCCGCCGCTTCGAACTGCGAAGCGCGCGTCTCGTCACGCGCCACGAACACCGTCACGCCGCCGCGCAAACGCGCCGCCTCCGCCACCGCAGCCGCGTCGATGCCTTCAGGCGCGCCGGAGACCACCAGCGCGTCCTTCGACTTCGCCAGCGTTTCGATCAGGCGCGGGGAGAGAGCTGGGTCTTTCATCGATCCGGTTGGGTGAGGTCAAAGCGGAAAGCGCGAATCAGCGCGAGGGTCGGGGTGTCGTATTCAGCCGGGGCCGGCGCCTGTTCGGTGATCCAGGCGAACACGTCCTGGTCGGGGGCGTCGAGCAGCCGCTCAAAATTATCCAGGCCGGGTTGATCGAGTTCGCTGAGCCGGCGGTCGGCAAAACCGCCTAGAATCAGATCAATCTCCCGGAATCCTCGACGCCACGCACGGAACTGGAGCTTCTTGCGACGGTCGTCCATGGGCCCCGTGGAGCTAGGCAAAATCGAAGGGGGCCGCGCTATAACCCATATGGGCGGAGCTGTCAGCGCCGCCAGAGCCCAAGATGAGTGACGTTTCGCCTCCTGCCGCCAATGATCTCGAAGGCGTGTTCCTGGCGCCTGCGCGGGCGCCCAAGGGCGCGCGCAAGGACACTATGGAGCTGATCGCCAAGGTTGCGGGCGGCCGGCTGGTGCGCGACGTCGTGTTCCTGCCGCCGAACAGCGCCATCGACCGGCGCCTGCGCGTGCCGATCGCCGACACCAACGACGGCGACATCGCCACCATCGAGGCCGAGGTGGACGGCCACATGGCCGCCTACAAAAACCTGCCGCACCGCATCCGGCTGCGCGACGAGACCGGGTTTCTCACCGTCGCCTACTTCCGTGGCAACGAGGAGATGCTGAAGCGCATGTGGCCGGTCGGCCAGACGCGGCTGGTGAGCGGTAAGATCGGCTTTCACGACGGCATGCGCCAGATGCTGCATCCCGATCACGTCGTCGATCCAGCCAAGGGCGAAGCGCCGCCGGCGGTCGAGCCGGTCTATCCGCTGACACAGGGTCTCTTCGGCCGCACGCTCGCGCGCACCATTCTCGGCGCGCTCGACACGTTGCCCGAGACACCGGAATGGCTCGGAGCCACCACGGTCAAGGCGCACGACTGGCCGGACTTCCGCACCGCGCTCGAACACTTGCACCGCCCGGCAGCGCCGGAAGATGTTGCGCCGGAGAGCGCCTTCCGCACGCGGCTCGCCTACGACGAACTCTTTGCGCGCCAATGTGCGCTGCGGCTACGGCGCTCGCATCGGCGCAAGGAGCCAGGACGCGCGCTGCTGGGCGATGAACGCTTCAGCGCACCGCTGCTGGCAAGCCTGCCGTTTGCGCCGACGGGCGCACAGTCACGCGCCGTCAATGAGATTTACACCGATATGGCCGAACCCGCGCCGATGCTACGTTTGCTGCAAGGCGACGTCGGCTCCGGTAAAACTTTGGTGGCGGCGCTGGCGATGGCGCGCGCGGCGGAAGCCCGCCTGCAAAGCGCGATGATGGCGCCCACCGATCTCCTCGCCCGCCAACATGGCGCCACGCTCGCGCCGCTGCTCGAAGCCGCCGGCATGACCATGGCGGTGCTGACCGGGCGCGACAAAGCCAAGGAGCGCAAAGCCATCCTGGAGCGCTTGGCCAATGGCGAGATTTCCGTCGTCGTCGGCACCCACGCCCTCTTCCAGGACGACGTGACGTTCCACGACCTCGGCCTCATCGTTATCGACGAGCAGCACCGCTTCGGCGTCTCCGACCGCGCCCGCATGGTGGCCAAGGGCTACGCGCCGCACGTGCTGGTGATGAGCGCCACACCGATCCCGCGCACGCTGGCGCTTTCGATCCACGGCGACATGGACCTTTCCGTGCTCGATGAGAAGCCGCCGGGCCGCCAACCGATCCGCACCGCCACCATGCCGACGACGCGCATGGAGGAAGTCATCGAAGCCATCGGCGAAGCCCGCAAACGCGGCGAGCGCGCCTATTGGGTGTGCCCGCTGATCGAGGAGAGCGAGGCGATCGATCTGCCCGCCGTCATCGACCGCCACGCCGAGCTGCAGCTGCGCTTCGGCAAGGGCGTCGAGATCGTGCACGGGCAGATGTCCGCCACGGCGCGCGAGGCGGCGATGGATCGCTTCCGCGCGGGTGACTCGTTCCTGATGGTGGCGACGACGGTGATCGAAGTCGGCGTCAACGTCACCGAGGCCACCATCATGGTGATCGAGCACGCCGAGCGCTTTGGCCTGGCGCAGCTGCACCAATTGCGCGGCCGCGTCGGCCGCGGCGACAAGCAAGGCTCGTGCGTGCTGCTCTGGAAGCCGCCGCTCGGCGAAAGCGCCAAGGTCCGCCTCGACGCGATCCGGCGCAATGACGACGGCTTCGCCATCGCCGAGATCGATTTCCGCATGCGCCGCGCCGGCGACATGCTCGGCACCCAACAATCCGGCCTGCCGCCGTTCCGCCTCGTCAGCCCCGAAGCGCACGCCGATTTGCTAGGCCCCGCCGACAAAGAAGCGCGGCTCGCGATCGAACGCGACCCCGACCTGAAAACCGAACGCGGCCAAGCCATCCGGCTCGCGCTGGCGCTGTTTGGTTATACCGAGGCAGCCGAGCTGGCGCGGTCGGGATAAAGGCCGGGCCGCCAGCGACCGGGTTTGTTGCCCTGGGCCACGAACGAAATGAGTTCTCGCAATGAATGCTGATGGTCGAGTCCTAAAGGCAGCCGCCGTCGTAGTTTTGGCCGGCTTGTCCCTATTTGTTGCGCTGACGGCTCTGTCGCCGCTGGATCGCACTTACTCGGTCTTCTTTGAATCGGCAGGCTACGTCGAACGGGGCGAGAAGTTCGGCGTAGCGATTGGAATGAGCCCTGAAGACGCCGAGGCTGTGCTCTTATCAAACGGCCTGACAATCGGTTCGAACTGGCGCAATCGCTGCGGCGGTCGGGAAGCGGAAGCTGCTGAGACGATGAAGCTGTACCTCGACATGAGCTGGCGACATGGTGCGGTTTGCACATTCGTGGCTGAAGGTTCGGTGCGTGCTGTGGCCTGGGCGTTCAATCCTATGGCACCCTAGATGATTGCGGTTTCTCAGCTAGCGGAGCTTTGGGAGCTCTCGGGTTTGTCAGTCGAGTTTACGCTCGAGTTCTCTTTCGTGAACAAGCCGTCCCCAGACAAGCGCGATTGGTTTGTGCAGGTGCTGGCCCGTGACGAGGGCGCCTCGATAGCTGACACGGTCGCGGACAAGCTCTTTGCTTACGTCAATTTGAACGACCCGGCAGATCTCCCTGATTATCTGACCTGGGGCGGCTCCGGTCAGACCTTGGTTTCCAATGAAATGAAGGCGCTCGTAGAGGGCTTCGCTGTGCCTAACACAGAATTCTTCCCGGTGAAGCTGGTCCTCCGCAAGGGCGGGATGAAGGACAACGACGAGCCTTGGGAAGACGGCGTCAGCGTCGACGGCTTCTGGCTGATGAATTCTTGGAACCGACTTGACGTCATCGACACCGAGAAATCCGTGGTGGAATGGCAGAAATCCTTCGTCGGCGAGCGGGCGCCTTGGATTACTCGGTGGAAACGCCTCGTGTTTACGGCGGCGATTGAAGAGGACCTGTTTGGGTTCGTCCACCACTTACGCCGTCGCCGTTTTATTTCGACCAGATTGCGCGATGCAATCCTTCAAAAGGGTCTGCGTTGCCGAGTTTCTTCGCGTCCGACACATCGAGCAGATCGCTGAGAGTTTGGCGGAGCCGGGAAAGCTTTTCGTAGATAGCCGTCCGCTCTATCCCCGCATTTCGCGCCGAAACACCAACGCTTTCAACGTCGCAAAGAATATCAATCCGACCGAGTTCAATCTGGCCGCATACTGGCGCCCATGAACCCCGCCCCAGAACCCCACATCTCACACCACCGCCTCGCCCGGCTTATGAACTGGGCGGCGGCGTGGTTGATGCGGTTCACGGCATGTCTCATCACTGGCGCAACGCCGCCGCGCGGCCTGCTTGACGACATGGCGCGCTATGTCGGTAAACTCATTTTCCTGCGCGCCATCGCGACGCTGTCGCCGCGACCGGCGCGCATGCGCCTGCACCATCCACGCGGCGCGCCCAACGGTTTTCGCAAACGCCGGCACACTAGCGCCCTCATGCGCAGCGCCATCGGCTCGGCCCTCCGCCGCCAGTTGCGGGCTCACGGCGTCGCCGCGCGTGTGTGTGCGCTGCTCTGCGCGCTCGCCAATGCTGACGCGCTCGCGGCAAAGCTCACCAAGCGCCTCGCTCATCGGCTGACGCGCCTCGCCGCCATCACGCCCGTGCGTCCGCCAGCGGCAATACTCATCGGCGCAGCTTTTGCGCCGACGCCCGCCGTCGCCGACAGCTCCTAAGCGCACTCCCCCTCAATTCTGCCTTCTCAGCCGCGCCGAGCCCTGCTCTGCGCGGGCGCCGGCGCATGCCGTCTTGGACCGCCGGCGCCCCCGCCGGCTTGCAATTCCCAGCCCCGCGCGCTTGATCTGCTCCCATGACCGCAACCGCGCCCATCTCCTGCTACATCCGCACCAAGAACGAAGAGCGGATGATCGGCGAAGTGATCCGCGCGGCCCAACAGGTCGTAAGCGAAGTTGTGCTTATAGATTCAGGCTCCACCGATAAGACGATCGAGATCGCCGAGGGCCTGGGCGCGCGGGTGGTGCGCTCGCCGTGGCTGGGCGGCGGCAAGCAGAAGCGCATCGGCGAAGACGCCTGCGTTCATGACTGGCTGCTCGATCTCGACGCCGACGAAGTGGTGACGCCCGAACTGGCCGACGAAATCCGCGCCGTCTTCGCCAAGGGCGAACCGCCGGCGCCGATCTACGAAATGATGATGGCGACATCGCCGCCGGTCGGCGAAGTGTGGCTCACCTACAATCTGGTCGACCGCCGCAAACTCTATGACCGCCGCGTCGTCCGCCAGCCCGATCATCCGAACTGGGATCAATTCAAAACGCCGCCCGGCGTCCGCGTCGAACGTCTCAGCGCCCCGCTGCTGCATTATTCCTTCCGCGACCTCGCCCAGCTCGAAGACAAGTTCAACCGCAACTCATCCGGCCGCGCGCGCGACACCAAGCTGAAGCCGTTCTGGGTGGCGGCGCTCCGCATGCTGCTGGCGCGGCCGATCTATTTCCTCAACCACTACCTCCGCCGCGGCCTCTGGCGCGCTGGCTGGTACGGCGTCGCCGTCGCTTCAATCGCCGCGCACGGGCGCTGGCTGAAGGACGCCAAGATGGTCGAAATCCATTTACGCAATCGCGAAACGGCCAAGTCGAACGACTGAGGAACCCGGGCGTTCGCGCGTGGTTGATTCCGAAGCGGTACTTTTATCCACAGATGGCGGACGCTACATTGACCCTGATGCAGGACACGATCGCCTCCCCCGCGGACGCGCTGCGCGCCACCCCCGCGCTGATCACCTCGCTCCGCGCCCCTGCTAGTGCGAAGGCGGTGCTGTTCGCGCTACTGCAAGTCAAAGGTGGCGCAGTATTGGTAACGTTGCCCGACGGTCGCCGCCTTGAACTCGGCGACAATGACGGACCCACCGTCGGCTTTCATATCAAAGATTATCGCTTCGCCCGCCGCGTTGTCATGAGCGGCGATATCGGCTTTGCCGAGGGCGCGATCGCCGGAGAATGGGAAAGCGAAAATCTCACCCTGCTGCTGACCCTGCTCGCCGCCAATGTGGAACGTTTCACCCGGCTGTTCGAGGGCGGGCCCATCGGCAAAGCCATGCACTGGGTGCGCCACATCTCGCGCGAAAACTCCAAGAGCGGCTCGCGTCGCAACATCCTGGAGCACTACGATCTCGGCAACCGCTTCTACGCCGCTTGGCTCGACGCTTCGATGACGTATTCGTCGGCGCGATTTGACTCCAAGGTGCGCGATCTCGAAGGCGCGCAGTACGCCAAGTACAAAGCATTGGCTGAACACCTCGATCTAAAGCCCACCGACCACGTGCTGGAAATCGGTTGCGGCTGGGGCGGCTTTGCCGAATTCGCCGCCCGCGAGTACGGCGCGCGCGTCACCGGCATCACCATCAGCGACGAACAACTCACCTACGCCCGCGCTCGCATGGAACGCGCTGGCCTCACAGACCGCGTCGAGATCCGCCGTCAGGATTATCGCGACGTCGAGGGCCAGTTCGACAAGGTCGCGTCGATCGAAATGTTCGAAGCGGTCGGCGAGAAATATTGGCCAGCCTACTTCGCCAAGATCGCCGACGTGCTGAAACCCGGCGGCCGCGCCGGCCTACAGATCATCACCATCCGCGAAGAGCTGTTCGAGAAATATCGCCGCCGCGCCGACTTCATCCAGCGCTACGTGTTTCCGGGCGGCATGCTGGCCAGCGTCGAACGCTTGAAGCTCGAGACCGCCAAGGTCGGCCTCGCCTGGCGCGCCGCTGAGGGCTTTGGCCTCTCCTATGCGGACACGCTCGCCGAATGGGCCAAGCGCTTCAAAGCCAAGTGGACCGACATCCGCGCCATGGGTTTCGACGAGCGCTTCAAGCACTTCTGGCTCTTCTATCTGAGCTATTGCGAAGCCGGCTTCCGTACCGGCCGCACCGATGTTGTGCAGGTCGAGTTGGCCAAGCCCGCGCTAACGGCCCCGGCTTGAACGCATGGGCGGGCCGGCTTAGCTTTGCGCCCATGCCCGATTTGCCGCCCGATCCCGTTGTCTCCTGCGCCTGGCTTGCGGAGCGCCTAGACGCACCTGACATCCGCGTCATCGACGCCACTTGGTTCCTGCCGAACGACCCGCGCGACGCCAAAGCGCTCTACGGCGAGCGCCGCATTCCGGGCGCCGTATTCTTCGACATCGACGAAATCTCCGACACGTCGAGCGACCTCCCGCACATGCTGCCGCCGCCGGAAAAGTTCGCGTCGCGAATGAAGAAGCGCGGCATCGGCGATGGCACGCGCGTCGTCGTCTACGATAATCAAGGTTTGTTCTCCGCCGCCCGCGTGTGGTGGACGTTCCGCGTGATGGGTCACGAGGATGTCGTCGTGCTCGACGGCGGCTTTCCGGCTTGGGAGCGCGGCGGCCATCCGATCGAGACTGGCCTGCCGCAGCAGCGCATGGAGCGCCACTTCACGCCGCGTGTGCGCACCGATCTGGTGCGCGATCTCTCCGACATGCGCCGCGCGATCGAACAAGGCAGCGCGCCAATTCTCGACGCCCGCCCCGGCCCGCGCTTTCGCGGCGAGGCGCCAGAGCCCCGCGCCGGCCTGAAGAGCGGCCACATGCCCGGCGCGTTCAGCGTGCCGAGCAGCTCGCTCGTCGGCGAAGACGGCGCGTTGAAATCAGCCGACGAGCTGCGCCGCATTTTCGCTGACGCCGGGGCCGAAGTGTCCAAGAACGCCATCTGCACCTGCGGGTCCGGCGTAACCGCTGCGATCATCGCGCTGGCGTTGGCGCGGTTGGGGCGTTGGGATGCCGCGATTTATGACGGCGCCTGGGCCGAATGGGGCGCGCGCGAAGACACGCCGATCGTCACAGGCGCCTAGTGGCGCGCCCCGATCTCAGCAAGCTGCGGCTAGAGACGCGCCTCGCGCTCGCCGGGCGCGATCCCAAGCGCTCGGAAGGCGGCGTCAACCCGCCAGTGCAACGCGCCACGACGCTGCTGATCGACGACACCGACGATCTCTACAACACACCCAAGCCCACCTACGCGCTCGATGGCATGGCGGTGCAGCAAGCCCTGCGCGAAGCGCTGGTCGCCATCGAAGGCGGCGCTGACGCGACGCTGGCGCCCTCAGGTCTCGCCGCATGTACGCTGGCGCTAACGACAGTCGCCCGCGCTGGCGGCGAGTTGCTGGTGACCGACGCGATCTACGCACCGACGCGGCGCTTCTGCGACACGGCGCTAAAGCGCCTCGGCGTCCGCACCCGCTACTTCGATCCGCGCATCGGCGCTGGCATCGCGGAGCTGATCACGGACGAGACCTGCGGCGTGTTCTTGGAATCGCCCGGCTCGCTGACCTTCGAAGTTCAAGATGTCGGCGCCATCGCCAGCGCTGCGCACGCGCGCAACGTACCGGTGCTGCTCGATAACACGTGGTCCGCCGGCGTTTACTTCAAACCGTTCGATCACGGCGTCGATCTCTCGATCCAAGCGCTGACCAAGTATCAAGCCGGCCACGCCGACGTGTTCATGGGTGCCGTGATCGGCGGGGACGAGCACTGGGTCCAGCGGGCGCGGCTGACGGCCAAACAGATCGGCTTCGCCGTATCGCCGGACGACGCTTATCTGGCGCTGCGCGGTCTACGCACGCTTGGCTTGCGCTTAGAGCGCCAAAGCGCCTCGGCGCTGCGGATCGCGCAATTGCTTGAAGAACGCGCTGAAGTCGCCCGCGTACTTCACCCGGCGCTGCCCTCTCACCCGGATCACGCGACATGGTCCCGCGACTTCAGCGGCGCCGCCGGGCTGTTTGCTTGCGTTCTCAAGCCGGCGCCGCCCGAGCGGCTGAAAGCCATGCTCGAAGGCTACCAGATTTTCTCGATGGGCTTTTCCTGGGGCGGCTACGAGAGTTTGATCGTGCCGACCGACGAGAACATCCGGCGCAGCGTCACCAAATGGATCGCCGAGGGCCCCCTGCTGCGACTCTCCATCGGCATCGAGCACGTCGACGATCTGATATCAGATCTAGAAGCCGGCTTCGCGCGGCTGACCGGCTAGAGCCGAGGCTGGCGCGCCCAGCAGGACTTGAACCTGCAACCGCCCGCTTAGAAGGCGGGTGCTCTATCCAGTTGAGCTATGGGCGCCTCAAAGGGCTCTACCACAGCGGCGCCGTTCAATGCGACCAGGGCTCACGGCGGCGGAAGGCGAAATTGTCGCTGTAGGCTTTAATCACGCGCTTGGGGTCAGGCCGATCTACGACTTGGTGCGGAATGTCGTGAGCGCGGGCGAAGGCGATAGCCGCTTCCTTGCTGTCGAACGCAATGCGCACTTGGCCGCGGGGATCGGCGGAACTGATCCAGCCCATTAGTGCGTCGGGGCGCGGCGCAAGGCTCGGCTCGAACTCGAGCAGCCATCTCTTATCTTGCGCCTTGCCCGACTGCATCGCGTTCTTCGCGGGCCGGTGGATTTTCGCCAGCATCATCAATCCTCGCGCCCGTCAGCTACACGCCGGCGCCCAAAATGAAAAGGGCGGCCCATTGGCCGCCCTTCCCCGCCTCATCGAGCGATTTTAGTTCAGCGCTTCTTTCAGCGCTTTGCCGGGCCGGAAGCGCGGACGGTTGCCCGCCGGCACGATAACTTCTTCGTTGGTCTGCGGATTGCGCGCCTTGCGCTCCTTAGTCTGCGACACCACGAAAACGCCGAACGACGGCAGACGCACTTCATCGCCGCGCTTCAGCGCTGCGGTGATGGCGTCGAATACCGCCGTCACGGCCTCCTCGCCCTTCTGCTTGGAGTCGCCCAGACGTTCGGCGACGTCGGAAATGAGTTCTGCCTTGTTCATTATAAGCCCCTCGCAATCGCGGAAAATTCAGGTGTAACCGCCGATTCTGGCGGCATCCGGGGGAACGCTAGGGGCAATCCACCCCCGCGTGCAAGCGCCCGCGGGGGTTGTTGCAGTGCGAAAACCCGGAAAAAACAGGGGTCGCGCGCCCTAATGGGGGCGCACGCCCTCGACCGCTCCGCCGTCCTTGTCGTTCTGGCGGGTCTCGGCCAATTCGTCCTCTTCGCTCCACTCGATCGGCTTCAGCGGGGCCACCAGGGCTCGCTGCAGCACGTCGTCGACGGTCGCGACCGGCACAATCTCCAACCCGGCTTTTACGTTGTCCGGGATGTCAGCCAGATCCTTCTCGTTCTCCTTCGGGATCAGCACCGTCTTCACGCCCCCGCGCAGCGCCGCCAGGAGCTTTTCCTTCAGGCCGCCGATCGGCAGCACCCGGCCTCGCAGCGTGATCTCGCCGGTCATGGCGATATCCTTGCGGATCGGGATGCCGGTCAACACGGAGACGATCGCCGTCGCCATGGCGACACCGGCGGACGGACCATCCTTCGGCGTCGCGCCTTCCGGCACGTGCACGTGAATGTCACGCGTGCGGAAGAGCGGCGGCTTGATGCCGAAGGCGATCGAGCGCGAGCGCACGTATGAGGACGCCGCAGAAATCGATTCCTTCATCACGTCGCGCAGATTGCCGGTGACGGTCATCAAGCCTTTCCCGGGCATGGCGACAGCTTCGATCGTCAGCAAATCGCCGCCGACCTCCGTCCAGGCCAAGCCGGTGACGATGCCGATTTGATCTTCCTCGTCAGTTTCGCCGAAGCGATATTTCCAGACCCCGGCGAAGTCCGGCAGGTTTTCAGCCGTGACTTCGACCTTCGTCGCTTGCTTCTGCTCAAGCTGACGCACCGCTTTGCGCGCCAGATTGCCGATCTCACGCTCCAGCGAGCGGACGCCCGCTTCACGCGTGTAGCGGCGGATTAGATCGCGCAACGCATCTTCTGACACAGTGAACTCGGACTTCTTCAAGCCGTTGTTCTCGTATTGCTTGGGCAGCAAGTGGCGCTTGGCGATCTCGAGCTTTTCGTCCTCGGTGTAACCCGGGATGCGGATGATCTCCATGCGGTCCAGCAAAGGCTGGGGCATGTTGAGGCTGTTCGCCGTGGTGATGAACAGCACGTCGCTGAGATCGTAATCCACTTCGAGGTAGTGATCGTTGAACGTGGAGTTTTGCTCCGGATCCAACACTTCTAGCAACGCCGCCGACGGATCGCCGCGATAGTCGGCGCCGAGCTTGTCGATTTCATCAAGCAGGAAGAGCGGGTTGGCGCTCTTGGCCTTCTTCATCGACTGAATGACGCGGCCAGGCATAGAGCCGATGTACGTCCGGCGGTGACCGCGAATTTCGGCCTCGTCACGCACGCCGCCCAACGACATGCGCACAAAGTCGCGGCCGGTTGCACGCGCGATCGACTTGCCAAGCGAAGTCTTACCCACACCCGGAGGTCCAACGAGGCAAAGGATCGGCCCGCGCAGCTTGTTGGTGCGCGCTTGCACCGCAAGATATTCGAGGATGCGATCCTTGACCTTCTCCAGGCCAAAGTGATCTTCATCGAGTACCTTTTGCGCGGCCTCGATGTCCTTCTTGACCTTCTTCTTGTTGCCCCAGGGCAGCGAAAGCATCCAGTCAAGATAATTCCGCACGACCGTCGATTCCGCCGACATCGGGCTCATCTGACGGAGCTTCTTCATCTCCGCGTCAGCCTTGGTCTTGGCTTCCTTCGACAGCTTGGTGTTCTTGATGCGGTTTTCGAGCTCGGCGATGTCCTCACGGCCTTCGTCGCCGTCGCCCAGCTCGCGCTGGATCGCCTTCATTTGCTCGTTCAAATAATATTCGCGCTGCGTCTTCTCCATCTGACGCTTCACGCGGTTGCGGATCTTCCGCTCCACCTGCAGCATGCCGACTTCGCTTTCGATCAGCGACAGGATGCGCTCAAGCCGCTGTGGCACGTCGGAAATTTCAAGCAGCGCCTGCTTGTCCGGAATCTTCACAGTCAGATGCGCGGCCACTGAGTCCGCAAGGCGACCCGGCTCGGCGATTTGGCCGATGGCTTGGTGCACCTCCGGCGGCGTCTTGCGCGACAGCTTGACGTAATTGTCCCACTGATCGACCACCGCGCGCGCAATCGCGCGAGCCTCAGGCCCGTCAGCGTTTTCTTCCTCGATCTCTTCGACCTCGGCTTCGAAATAGTCGCCATTCTCGGTGAAGTTCGTCACCCGCGCGCGGTAGCCACCTTCGACCAGAACGCGCACCGTGCCATCGGGCAACTTTAAAAGCTGCACCACCGAAGCGACCGTGCCGACGGTGAAGATGCGATCGGTGGACGGTTCGTCTTCCGACGCATCCATCTGCGCCGCGAGCAAAATTTGTTTGTCACCGCGCATCACTTCATCGAGAGCGCGGACGGACTTCTCGCGTCCCACGAATAATGGGGCCGCCATTTTCGGATACACAACGATATCGCGTAGCGGCAGGACGGGAAGAACACGGCTTTTAGCCATTGGAACTCCTTTGGGAGCGTTTTCGGCCTGGAACCAAGCCGGCGGCACGCTCCCGCTTAACAAATGAAAATGTGGAAGCGTTCGGGCGCCTCTTCAAGTGTTGGCGCGCCAGGGGATGTGGAACGTCCCAAAACGGCCGGCGTCAGCGGGATTTCCCGCTGAAGTCCTGCGATTCGAGCTGGGTTGAAGGGTTTCCGTTGCGCGCACGGTATATGGTTTCAGCGCCCCACGGATTCAATCCTGGCCAGCGCCGCCGCAGCGCCTTCGTTGGCAGGATCAAGTTCTAGGCTGCGACGATAGTTGCGGACGGTGCCTTCGGTGTCGCCAATCGCCAACAACGCCTCGCCCAGACCATCGTAGGCATAGGCGTTCTCCGGATAGTAACTGACGTTTTCGTTGAAGACCTGCACGGCCTCGGTCAACCGCTGTTGTTCAAGCAGAACGTAGCCCCACGCGTTTAGATCGCCCGGACTGAAAAGCCGCTCTTCCTCCGCTTCCCGCATCGCGCGGTATTCGCTCAACCCCGGCTCCACGCCTCGTGCCTTTGCGATGAGGCGCGCACGCACCACCGGAGAAGTTGTTCTGGGCGCGAAGTTGGGCCACCCGCGCTCCGCGGCGACGGCGTTGGTGACCGCGCCAAATACGTCCATGCCGGTATCTGAATTGCTAAGCAGCACGATCCAATCGCCTGGCGCAGGCTGCCGCAAAAAACAGTGAAACCAGTGCAGTCAGAGCGCGCGCAAACATCGCGCAAACGGATCAGCCGGCGGCGTCTTGGCCGTTGCGGCGTTCGGAGTGGATTTGCAGCGGCTTGGCGCGGCCATCGACCACGTCTGCCGAAACCACCACTTCCTCGACGGACCGCATCGAGGGCAGCTCGAACATAGTGTCGAGCAGGATGCTTTCGAGAATCGAGCGCAAGCCGCGCGCGCCGGTTTTGCGACCAATTGCCTTGCGGGCAATCGCGCGCAAGGCTTCTTCTGGGAACGAGAGCTTCACGTTCTCCATCTCGAACATACGCTGATACTGCTTCACCAGCGCGTTCTTCGGCTCGGTGAGAATGGTCACCAGCGCCGGTTCGTCCAGGTCTTCGAGCGTGGCCAGAACCGGCAGACGGCCAACGAATTCCGGGATCAGCCCGAACTTCAACAGATCGTCCGGTTCGATCTCGCGGAGAATCTCGCCGGTGCGGCGGTCTTCTTCATCGCGCACCGTCGCGCCAAAGCCGATGGCGGAGCCTTTGCCGCGCTGGCTGATGATCTTGTCCAACCCTGCAAACGCGCCGCCGCAAATGAACAGTATGTTGGTGGTGTCGACTTGCAGGAATTCTTGCTGCGGGTGCTTGCGGCCGCCTTGCGGAGGAACGCTGGCGACCGTTCCTTCCATAATCTTCAGCAGCGCTTGCTGGACGCCTTCGCCCGAGACGTCGCGCGTGATGCTGGGATTGTCGGACTTGCGCGAAATCTTATCGACTTCGTCGATGTAGACGATACCGCGCTGCGCCCGTTCGACGTTATAGTCGGCGGCCTGCAGCAGTTTCAGAATGATGTTCTCGACGTCTTCGCCGACGTAACCGGCTTCGGTCAGCGTCGTTGCGTCCGCCATCGTGAACGGCACGTCGATGATGCGCGCCAGCGTTTGCGCCAGCAGCGTCTTGCCGCAGCCAGTCGGGCCGATCAGCAGGATGTTCGACTTCGCCAGCTCGACATCGCCGTTCTTGGCGGCATGGTTCAGACGCTTGTAGTGGTTGTGGACGGCAACCGAGAGGACGCGCTTGGCGTGATCTTGGCCGACGACGTAATCGTCGAGGACGCCCTTGATCTCCTTGGGAGACGGCACGCCTTCCTTGGACTTTACGAGGGAGGTTTTGTGCTCCTCGCGGATAATGTCCATGCAGAGTTCGACGCATTCATCGCAGATGAACACGGTGGGGCCGGCAATGAGCTTGCGCACCTCGTGCTGGCTCTTGCCACAGAACGAGCAATAGAGAGTGTTCTTGCTCTCTCCGCTGGTCGTGCCTTTGCTCATAAGCGATCCTCGAGGGGCTGGTTGTTCAACCATTAGACAGGGAAAACGGCAGGCTGATGACCCGCGAACCCCCTAGCAATGATGCTTGAACACCATCCCTTTCAAAAACGTTCACCACCCGACCGCCCGGCCAGGCAATTCGATCATAGCAAGGTTGGGGCCGCAAGCCGCCCTCAACATCGGGTCGGGACGAATTATCCCCAACCTACCGGCTGTTTTTACAGCATTTTGTCCGCAGTCGCTCAGTTAATTGCCCTGCGCTTGACTGTTTCGAAGCAGTATTTGGCCCCAGCCGAGCACAGGTTCAAGCGCCGCTTTGGCCTCAGCGCGGCTCGGCGAGGAGCTCATCTTCCATCCGGCGCGCGATTGCCCGTTCCTGAGTCCGGGTGTTTTGCGCATTCCGGGGGGCGCGATAGAGCCCCTCCAAATAGGCCAGGTCCCAATCCGTCAGCGCTGTCGTGGAGACGCCGCCGGCGGCGTCTCGCTCGGCGAACAGATTAAGGATGCTCGGAATGCCGGCGGTGTCGGCGCGGGCGTCCAGCTGCGCCAGCGTCACCATGGCCAGGTAATCGGCCAGCGCATCGAAGCGCAGACCGGAGGCCTGGCGGGCGTCGACGATCACCATGACGCGGTTGAAATCCTGCCGCGTCGCCCGATGCAGCCGGGTGCCGTCGGCTTGGATGACGTCGCCGTCGTTATCGATCACCTGCCCGCGCCGATCGACAGTTTCCGCCACATGCCACCAGCGCACGGGCGCGGTGGTGGAGACGAACTCAGCCAGCGCCTCGCGGCCGAGCGAATTGCCGTACTCAGCGTTGTTGTAATAGGCGACGAGATCGTGATCGTCGGCGAGCGCCTGCGCCAAGACGCCGGCGTCCGGCGTCACGAACACCAGCACGTTGGCTTGGCAATTGGCGTCGCCCGGACGCAGACCGAGATCAAACGCGCGCTGCGACATGCGGTCGACCAGATACTGGGCTTGCCGCGCCGGAATGCCGGCCATCAGCGGGCAGTAGCGCGAATTCCAACGCGCCAGCTGATCTTCCGACATCTCCGGCGGCGCCAACTCCTCAACGAAGGAGCGCACCATCTCGTGAAAGCGCTCGCCGGTGACGACCACTTCATCGCTTTGCGTTGTCGGCTGCGCGTGCGCCGCACCGGCGACAGCCGCGAATAAGCTGGCGATCAGCAATGTGCGCACGGGCGCCTCCTTATTGTCCGGTGACGTCTTCACGCATACGCCGACTAATCTCACCCTCTTGGCGGGACGAAGACGAAGCGTTGCGCTGCGTCGCGTAAAGCGCGGTTAAATACGAAACATCCCATTCGGTCAGGGACGTTGGGGCGACACGTCCCGCTTCCTGATCGGCGAACAAATTGAGGATGGTTCGATGTTCCAAAGTGTTGGCGCTCGGATCGAGCTGCGCCAGCGCAACCATCGCCACATAATCGCCAAGCGCGTCGATTGAGAGCCCCGCGGCGCGGCGCGCATCGACAATGATCAGCACACGGTTGAAGTCCTGGCGCGTCGCCGCTTGCAGACGCGCCGCCGGTGCGTTGCGCACAACTTGAGCCCCGCGGAAACCGCCACTACGCGTCGGCTGCGTGGAGGTTTCGCCCAGCACTTGGCCGTCCCGTGTGACGGTTTGCGAGACGTGCCACCAGCGCACGGCGCGCGGCGTGGTTGCGAACGCCTCGAGCGCTTCGCGTCCGCGTGTCTGCGTGGCTTGGCCGCCGTAATAACCGACGAGGTCGGGGTAATTATCGACCAGTTCGCGGGCCAGCGCGTCGGAATCAGGCGTCACGAAGATGAGAACGTTAGGCGTGCACCCGGGCTCGCCGACATCAAGATCGACGCTGAACGCGCGCAGCGCCAGCCGATCGATGAGCGCTTGGCCGTGGCGTGAGCGTATGCCCGCGACACCCGGGCAAACGCGCCGATCCCAGCGCGCGATCTGATCCTCGCCGGTCGGCGCCACAGTGAGGCTGGTGACGAAGTCGCGGATCGCTTCCTCGACGCGCTGGCCGGTAACGACAAGTTCCTCTTCGTTCACGGTCTGCGCGTTGACTGATAGCGGCGCAGCGCAGATCACGGCGAACGCGAGCGCGGACCAGAGATTCTTCATCGTACATTCTCCTTCGCGCATCCTAGCGCCGCTGCCGGCGGACTTGGATGCTCGCGCGACGAAGCGCGCAAAAGCGGCGACCAGACTACGCCGCCGCAATCACGAGGGAAATGCGCTTAGGTAGCGGAAAAGCCTGCGCTGCCGGCCTCTTGCAGTTCACGTCGCTCATAGACGCGATCCACAATGCCGAAGGCTTTAGCTTCTTCGGCGGTCATGAAATGGTCGCGGTCCAGGGTCTTCTCGACCCGCTCATAGGGCTGGCCGGTGTGCTTCACGTAAATCTCGTTCAGCCGGCGCTTGGTGGCGATGATGTCTTCAGCGTGGCGTGCGATGTCGGACGCCTGACCGCGGAACCCGCCTGACGGCTGGTGTACCATCACCCGCGCATTCGGAAGGCAAATGCGCAAACCGCTCTGGCCTGCGGCCAACAGCAGTGAGCCCATCGACGCCGCCTGGCCGATGCACACGGTGCTGACCGGGCTGCGGATGTATTGCATGGTGTCGTAAATCGCGAGGCCGGAGGTGACGACGCCCCCGGGGCTATTGATGTACATTGCGATTTCGCGCTTCGGGTTCTCGGATTCCAAGAACAGCAGTTGCGCCGTCACCAAGCTGGCGAGGCCGTCTTCGACGCCACCGGTGACGAAGATGATCCGCTCCTTCAGCAGGCGCGAGAAAATGTCGAACGCGCGCTCACCGCGGCTCGTTTGCTCGATCACCATCGGAACGAGGTTGGCGTAAGTTGCGATTGGATCAAACGACGACATGGAAGCCTTTCGGGAAGCGGACGGAATCGCTCCGCCGCGCAGGTCATATTTGACGCTTAACCGCGCCCCGCAAGCCCTGGCTACTGCGCCAAACCTTAACGATTAGGCTTCGGCCTTGGCGGCCTTAGCTTTTTTGGCCTTCTTGGCCGGCACCGGGGCGTCGTCTTCGGCGAAAAGGGTGTCACGATCGACGGCCTCCTCGCTGACTTTGATCAGCTCCATGACGTAATCGACAACCTTTTCCTCATAGAGGGGCGCGCGCACCTGCGCGACCAGCTGCGGATTGCGCTGATAAGCCTCGAATATCTGGCGCTCTTGGCCCGGGAAATTGCGGGCCTGAGCCGAGATCGCCTGGGCGACCTCCTGATCCGACACTTCGATTTTGTGACGGCGGCCGATTTCAGCCAACAGCAGGCCAAGGCGCACCCGGCGCTCGGCAATCTCGCGATATTCCGCTTTCAAATCGTCGTCCGACTTGCCCTCGTCCGATGGATCGAGACGGCCGGCGGTGCGGTCCTGCTCGATCTGGCGCCAGATCTGGCCGAACTCGGCGTCGACCATGCGCGGCGGCAATTCGAAATCGTGAGTCTCGTCGAGCTTGTCAAAGAGCTGGCGCTTTGCCTTGGCCCGCGACTGGCCCTTGTGTTCGCTTTCGATGCGCTGCTTCAGCGCGTCCTTCAGCGCGTTGAGGCTGTCGAAGCCGAGCTGCGCTGCCCAAGCGTCGTCTGGATCGCCGGCCTTCGGCGCGCGGACTGTCTTCACCTTGGTTTCGAACTCGGCGGCTTTGCCCTTCAGGGTCGCCACCGGATACTCTTCCGGGAACGTCAGCTTCAGCGTGCGCTCGTCGCCGGCCTTGGCGCCGACGAGTTGTTCTTCAAAACCCGGAATAAATTGGTTGGAGCCGATCACGACTTGCGCGTCGGTGGCCGCCCCGCCTTCGAACGCTTCGCCATCGATGCGGCCGGTGAAATCAACGATAACCGCATCGCCATCAGCGGCGGCGCCGTCTTTGTCCTCAAAGCCGCGATTGGCGCGCAGAAGCTCGGTTAGCGCGTCACTCACCTGCTCGTCCGACACGGCGGTCACCGGGCGCGTAATCGAGATCGTTTTGAGCTCGACCGGCTCGAAATCGGGCATCACTTCAAGCGACAGCTCGAATTGGAGGTCGGAGGTGCCGGCGACGACCTGGTTGATGTCGCTCTTCAGATCAAGGGACGGCTCCGAAGCCGGCCGCGCATTGACCTTCTCGAGGCTTTCCTTGGTCGATCTCTGGACAGTCTCGTTGATGATGTCCTGCATCATCCCGGGACCGTAAACTTTCCGAATATGGCTCACCGGCACTTTGCCGGGGCGAAAGCCGTTAATGCGCACGCGCGGCTGCACTTCGGCGATCTTCGCGTTCAGTTTTTGCTGCAATTCAGCGGCCGGGACCACGACGTCATAGACGCGCAGAAGACCTTCGGAACGACGCTCGGTGAGCTGCATGAGACGGGCTTTCGACATAAGCGCCGCAGCTGCAAATCCTCTGCCGCGACACCGAATTCAGGAAAGGCGGGCTTATGGCATCCCCTGGGATGAGTCCACGGTCCTGGATGAGCCGTCCATAGGCCGAGATCGGCGCCTGAGAGCGCCAGTCCGACCGCGCCGCCAACCGGCCAATCCGTCACGGTGGACGGCGGCGGCGGCGGCGCATACATCGGCGGCTAAGCGGACGTGGCGGAACTGGTAGACGCACCAGATTTAGGTTCTGGCGCCGAGAGGCGTCCGGGTTCGAGTCCCGGCGTCCGCACCATCACTGAAGCGCGTCCACCCTGTCCTAACGGTCCGTCTCCGGACGATCCGTACGCGTGGCGCCCCAGGTGGCGACGGCCTCCTGAGCTTCCCGGTTGGCCTCGTCCGGGATCAGCTGACCCTGAGACGTGATGTCGATCCGATACTGCGCCCCATCGGCCATCGGCCAATAGATCGCCTGGCCATGCTCGGGGGTGTCGACCACGGGCACATACTTGCCCACTGTTTCGACGACCGGAAGGAAGTCGATGCCAGTGCGGCGCACTGGACGGAGGTCAAAGACGCTCGGCGGCGTCGTCTGCGCGGTCGGAATATCGCGGTAGCGGCTGTCAAAGCGATCGAGCCGGTATTGAGCGTCGAGGCCCAACACCGTGGCCCAGGGCTTCCAGCGCAGCACGCGCGAGCTGATCATCCAATCGTCGCCAGTCGCCTCGAAATTATGGACCGCGCCCGGCGTCCCGTCCGGATTAGCGGCCTCGGTGATGGTGACGTTGTACGTGTTTTCGGTGCCTTCGACCTGATCGAAGGCGATGTTGGCGACGTGCTGTTCAGCCGTCAGCCGGTGATAAGTCTGAATATTGAGGCCCATCAACGCTGTGACGGCCCCAACTCCCAGAAATAAGCCCCCGCCCGCGACGCCTCTGCCGCCCTTAAAGGGCCGCCCACGGAACATCCAACCCACGCCGCTCAGCGCGACCGCCAGGCCGATTACGCCCACTACTCCGGGAATTATCCACCACCACCAATGCATCTTGTCCCCTTTGCCGTGACCGTCCCCGCCACGGTTAACCCAAAAACCAAGTGTGAAACAGACCTGATCAGTCCTCCAGGCCCATCCACAGCCCTGGCGGCGTCAGACTGTTGAGGACTTCCGGCAAAATTTCCGGGAGATCCTCGGCAATTAGCCCGGCGCCGAGCGCCTCTGCGGCACGCCCATGCAACCACGCCCCGGCGCAGGCCGCCTCGAAACTTTCCATCCCCTGCCCGATTAGTCCCGCGATGAGACCGGCCAGGACGTCCCCTGCCCCTGCGGTCGCCAGAAACGGCGTCCCGGTGGTGTTGACGACGGCGCGGCCATCCGGGGCCGCGATCACCGTGTCCGGCCCCTTCAGCAGCACGTTGCAGCGGGCGTAAGCGGCGGCGGCGCGGGCCGCATCGATCCGGGACTCGGACGCGCTCCAGATGCCCGGAAAGCCGCGCCGGAATTCGCCGACGTGCGGCGTCATCACGTCGCGCGAATCGAAGCCGTGGGTGATGGGCGCCAGCAATGTGATCGCATCCGCATCGAACACGATCGGACAGCGCGGCGTGGCCTCCATCGCAGCGCATAGCAATTTGTAGTGCGCGTCCGATGTGCCGAACGCTGGCCCCAGGATCAAAGCTTGCGCCGTGCGCGCGGCTTCGGCGTACGCGGCTTCATCGCCAGCTTCGCGCACCATGATCGCCGTCAAGTGCGCAGCGTTCTCATCGAGCGCATCGGGCGGGCTCAGCACCGTCACCAGACCGGCGCCCACACGCAGCGCCGCGCGCGCCGCCAAACGCGCAGCGCCGGTGCGCGCGCGTCCGCCGGATGCAGCGATGACATGACCGCGAGCATGCTTATGGGCGTCGACATCGGGCCAGGGCAGCGACCACAGCCCCGGGCCATTCTCCCACAGCGCAATCTCCTGCGCTGCAACCATGCTCTCTGGCGCGCCAATGTCGGCGACGACCACCTCACCGCAATACGCGCGCCCCGGCATCAGCACGTGCGCCACCTTCTTGCGCACAAACGTCACCGTCAGCGCCGCGCGAAAACAGGCTCCTCCCGCCGGACTTCCATCGTCGCCGTTCAGCCCGCTGGGCAGATCGACCGCCACAACGCGTTCTGCATCAAGGCTTTCCGCCATGCGCGCGGCTTCGCCTTCGAGCGGCCGGCTCAACCCGGCCCCAAACAAGGCATCGATGTAGAGCGCCGCTTGTGGTGCAGCGCCAAGGTCAAAGACATCGCCGCTAAACGCCGACGCCGCATCCGCTGCATCACCACTCAGCGCGTCGCGCGCCGCCAGCGCCTCAACCCAAACCGGCCAGCCCAGTTCGCGCAGCGCTTTCGCCGCCACCCAGCCGTCGCCGCCATTGTTGCCCGGCCCGCACAACACTGCGGTGGGACGCGGCGAGAGGCGCTTGGCGATCTCGCGCGCCACGGCGCCGCCTGCGTTGCGCATCAGCGCCTGCGTCGGCACGCCGGCCAGAGCGGAGGCGGCGTCAATCGCGCGCATCTGTGCTACACTGATGATCTCGCCGCTCATCGCACTTCGCCCACCACCATCTCGGCGCCATGACGCACCAGCCGCAGACTAGTCGGCGAAACTTCAATCTCGGTGATCGAAGCATAGGCCGGCTTGCAAACGATGGTCTCGTCGCGGCCGAGCGCGGCGCCGGCGATGACGTTGATGGCGATGAAATGAGAGAACGCGACCGTGTCCGCATCGATCGCACGCACATAGCTCAGCACGTCTTGGCGCCAGTCGCGGAGATGCGCCTCCAGATCATCCCAGCCGCGAGCCGCCCCGCCTTGCCACGGGAAGTTCTGCTGCAGCCATACGCGCCGGTCGCCTACGCCCGGCGGCGTCGGCACTTCGCTGAGGCGTGGTTCAAGCCGCACTGCGCCCCCTATCAGCTGCGCGTAAGGCGCAGCGGTTTCCTGACACCGGCGCATCGGCGAACTCTGCACTGCGAGCGGCCCCAACCCGGCAAGGGCCTGAGCCGCCACCTCCGCCTGCGCCCGTCCCTCCGCCGACAATCCCGGATCCTCGTCGGGCCCGCCCCAAGCGGCTTCGGGCTCACCGTGCCGAACCAAGAACAATCGCGTCATCTCGTGACCTTAAGCTGGGCCAGCGATGAGGCCAGCCGTTTGAATAGGCGCCAGGCGCCTGCCAATGAGGCGCCGGTCATCAGCGTCCGCCTCCCGGCAGCGCCGGACCTTCCCGACTCGCCCCCGCCGGCCCAAGAGAAGCGCCAAAGCCAATAAGGGGCGTCCGATGAAGAAGATCGAAGCGATCATCAAGCCGTTCAAACTCGATGATGTGAAAGAGGCACTCCAGGAGATCGGTCTCCAGGGTATGACCGTGGTTGAGGCCAAGGGTTTCGGGCGCCAGAAGGGCCACACGGAACTTTACCGCGGGGCCGAATACGTCGTCGACTTTCTCCCCAAGTTGAAGGTCGAAGTGGTGGTCAGCGACGAGCAGGTCGAGGCCGCGCTTGAGGCCATCCAAAAAGCCGCCAAAACCGGCAAAATCGGCGACGGCAAGATTTTCGTCCTCGATGTCCTCAATGTCGTGCGTATCCGGACTGGCGAAACGGGCGCGGCGGCGGTCTGATCGTTTCGGCTCACTGATTCTCGCGCCGCGCCGGATCGAGCCGGGCGCGGCGCGTTCAATTGCAACCATAGTTCTCGGGGGAGTTTTCGATGTCAGACGAAATTCTGAAAATGATCAAGGACAAGGAAGTCCAGTTCGTCGACCTCCGGTTCAACGATCTGCGCGGCAAGATGCAACACGTCACCTTCGACGTGTCGATGATCGACAAGGACATCTTCACCGAAGGCACGATGTTCGATGGCTCCTCGATTGCGGGCTGGAAGGCGATCAACGAGAGCGACATGGTCATGCGCCCCGACCCGATGGGCGCGCACATCGATCCGTTCTACCAGCAAACCACGCTCGCGTTGTTCTGTGACATTCTCGAGCCCGGCACCCTGCAGCCGTATTCGCGCGATCCGCGCTCGATCGCAAAGAAGGCGGAAGCGTACGTGAAGTCTTCCGGCGCCGGCGACGTTTGCTATTTCGGTCCCGAAGCCGAATTCTTCGTGTTCGACGATGTGCGCTGGTCAACCGAGCCGAACAACACCGGCTATTCGTTCGATTCAAGCGAGCTGCCATTCAACACCAACAAGGCGTATGAAGGGGGCAATCTCGGCCACCGTCCGGGTCCGAAGGGCGGCTACTTCCCGGTGCCGCCGATCGACAGCCTGCAAGACATGCGCGGCGAGATGCTGGAGATCATGGGCCAGCTTGGCATGCGCCCCGAGAAGCATCACCACGAAGTTGCGCCCGCTCAGCACGAACTTGGCCTCAAGTTCAACACGCTGACGACGATGGCCGACAACATGAACTTGTATAAGTACATCATCCACCAGGTGGCTGCATCGTACGGCAAGTCCGCCACCTTCATGCCGAAGCCTTATTACAAGGACAACGGCTCGGGCATGCACGTGCACATGTCGATCTGGAAGGGCGGCAAGAACACATTCGCCGGTGATCGTTACGCCGATCTTTCGGAAAACTGCCTCTATTACATCGGCGGCGTCATCAAACACGCCAAGGCGATCAATGCCTTCGCAAACTCCACGACCAATTCCTACAAGCGTCTCGTACCTGGCTACGAAGCCCCGGTGCTGCTCGCCTACTCCGCGCGCAACCGCTCCGCATCTTGCCGCATCCCGCATGGCACCGGCGCGAACGCGAAACGCGTCGAAGTGCGTTTCCCCGATCCGGCCGGCAACATGTACCTAACCTACGTCGCGCTGCTGATGGCCGGCCTGGACGGCATCGAAAAGAAAATCCACCCGGGCGAGCCGCTGGACAAAAACCTTTATGACCTGCCGCCGGAAGAGCTGAAGGACGTGCCAACCGTCGCCGGCAGCCTGCGTGAAGCGCTGACAGCGCTCGATCGCGACCGCGACTTCCTACTGAAGGGCGGCGTCATGACCGACGATCTGATCGACGCCTACATCGAACTCAAAAAAGAAGAACTCGACCGCTTCGAAACTCACCCACACCCGGTCGAATTCGACATGTATTACAAAGCGTAAGCATCCCAAGGGCGGCGCAACACGACGGGCCGGAGAGCGATCTCCGGCCCGTTTGCTTTGCTGCTTTCAACAAACCGCATAAGCTTGGCCCTCTAGGATGGGAGAGTTCGATGGTGCTTAGCGTTCGTCTCGCGATGATTGCATTCGTGCTTGCCCTTCTCGGCGCATTTGGCATCGCTGCCGCCCAGGTCTCTCGTACTGCACCTGCCGCGAGCGTGTGGCGCGGGGCCTACATGTGCGCCCAGGGCGAAACAAACTTAATCTTGACCATTGAGAGCGCCGGTGGCTCGAACGTCATTGCCGTGTTTGCGTTCGCGGCGCCCGACGGCGCACGAGGCTCATTCCAACTGTCAGGCCGCCTCGCCTCTGACGGCCGCCTACAACTTGCCCCGTCGCGCTGGATCAATCGCCCTCCGGGCTACGATATGGTGGGACTTACCGGGCGCTTGAACGGGGACACGCTGAGTGGCCGCATCGATAATCCCGCTTGCGGCGCTTTCTCAGTTCGGCGCGAGGGCTCACAGAGTGTCGCGCGAGATGATCAGACGACAGACACGTTCAGCCTGAGGGACGTCGTCGAAATCCGCAACTTCAACACCATCATGGACCAAGGTTGTTCCGCGCCCGGCGACTATGAGCGCTTGAAGCAGCGCATTCGCTCTACCGCGACCAGTGCAACAGCCCGAGCGAACTCTCTAGTCGCTCCTCAGCGCAACACCTTCCACGTTACAACGACCGACATCACGATCTACGAAACCTACTACCCCAACGCCTGCACCCGCGCGGCGCGCATGCGTCAATGCGCAGAGGCCCAAAATTTAACCGCAGAAGAGGCGTGCGATTGCGTCGCTGGCTATGTCGGCGCAACCGCCTTCGGAGCAGGCGCAGGCGAAGTGATCGCGGCTTCAACACCTGCCCGTCGCGTCGGCGAACAGGCATGCTCGGTCGCCGTCTCGCGTGCTACCGGCCTCACCCAAGCGCGTTATCGCGCACAGTTGGGTCGCATGCAGCTTTACGCGGGCGGCGGCACGCGAACAGGCGCGCTTACGCTGCAGCGAAGCGTCCAGGATGGCTTTGACCGCGCTCACATCGACATTGCCCGAGGTTATCTTCGCGATATTGAATTCGGCGGCGCCGGACCGGCCGATCAGCGGCGCCTTTATGCGTTCGCGCTCGATAGCCTCGCTGTCGCACGGCGCGCCGGAGCACGGGAGACTGACGCCGTGGTCTGTTCGTTTGCTCAACTGCGCGATGTGCGCGGCTTCAACTGGGACGTCTGGCAGTCGTGGAATGGGCGCTTGAATGACGATGGGTTGGCGCCCCTCTCGCCTCGTCCATCATGCTAAGCACCCGGAGAGCGATCGCCGACCCGTTCGTCTTGGAGCGATGCAAGGGTGGCCTCTACTGGCGGGCTTGGAACGCCGCCACTGCGACCTGCCAAGCCGTCGCGCGCGCGACGTTTTCAGTCTGCGCGGCGCGATATTCGTTCGCGCGCGCCTCGGCTTGACGGTTAAGCCCCTCCACCTCGGCGCGCCGGCAATCCAACACGGGCTGCGCCGCGAGGCGCCATGCTTCGAAGGCGGCGACACCTTCGCGCAACTGCGCTTCCGTCACCGTCTCAGCCGGCGGCGGTTGCGGCGCGGAGACGAGCGCGCCGCATGAGGAGGGCGGGATCGCGGGCGATGTTGGCGTGGTTTCTTGCGCCTGCGCGCTGACAACCAACACCGCGATAGCGCCCATCAAAGGTGCGATAAGTTTCATAAAAAGCCTGCCTTTTCTCTTGTCCCTGCCCCAACCTAAAACCCTACCCGCCCAATGCAAGGCGCCTCCCGCAGACGTAAAAAGGGCCGGGTTTGACCCCGGCCCTTCCCGTCTAGCGATGGTACGCGATTAGAAGTTGAACGCGGCGCCAACTGACATTGCGTCGGCTTCGCCTTCGTCGCCTTCAAGGCGCGTATAGTCGGCGCGGATGCCCAGGGCGGGGGTGAAGTTGTAGGTTGCGCCTACGCCGTAAGCGACGCCGTTGTCTTCAAACTCGCCGAGCGGCGTGCCGATTTCCGTGGTCTGATAGCCGGCGCGGCCGTGCACGGAAAAATTCTCCGAGACCGGCAGAATAGCGACCCCGTAGAGGCCCGCGTTGTGGTTCAGTTCCACATCGTCGCCGTTCACCTCAGTCGAGGCTTCACCTTCGATAGCAAAGTTCGGCGTGAACTTGTAGCCGAGACGGCCCGTGACCGCGTCGACGTCGCCGCCGTCAAACTCAAAATTGGTGTACGCTGCGCCAGCATACCATTCGGCGTGCGCGACTGCCGGTGCAGCCATCAGCGCCGTAACGGCAACCGCCGCCATCATTGCAAATTTCTTCATGTGTAGTGCTCCTACGTTGTCCAAAATATTTCGTCCCCGGCCCCGTGTCCGAGGGCGAACCTGCATGTAGGGAGCTTGTTTCGCGCCAAGCTGTCATTTCAGGCGCGCAAGGCGCGCGCGGCGCGGCAGCGTGGCAGACGGGACACTTAATGTGTTTGGACTGAGGCATTTACTCCCTGAATACCGAACTCTGTTGGGTTCCAGCGCACAGCCAAGCATTGCTGAAAGCGCGCAAAGCGCCTTAAGGGAACGTCATGGTGCAAACGCAGAAGAAATCTTCGATGCCCAAAGACGGTGAAGAAAATCTCTGGGAGGGCAGCTTGTTCGGCGAGAGCGAGGCGCCGCCCGCTGTCGCCGGCGGCTATACCGCCAAGGACATCGAAGTCCTCGAAGGGCTCGAACCGGTTCGGAAACGACCCGGTATGTATATCGGCGGCGTCGATGAGCGTGCGCTGCATCACCTGTTTGCCGAAGTGCTCGACAACTCGATGGACGAAGCCGTCGCCGGTTTCGCCGATCGCATCGAGGTGGAGCTGGAGGCCGATGGCACTTTGCGCGTGACCGATAACGGGCGCGGCATGCCGGTCGATCCGCACCCGAAGTTTCCAAAGAAATCCGCGCTCGAAATCATCATGACGGTGCTGCACGCGGGCGGCAAATTTTCGGACAAGGTTTATCACACCTCCGGCGGCCTGCACGGCGTCGGCGTTTCCGTGGTCAACGCGCTGAGTGATAGAGTCGAAGTCGAAGTCGCGCGTGATCGAAAACTTTATCGCCAGACCTTCTCGCGTGGCACGCCAACCTCGAAGCTCATTGAAGTCGGCCCCGCTCACAATCGCCGCGGCACCACCGTGCGCTTTCACCCCGACGCGCAAATCTTTGGGGAAGGCGCGGCGTTCAAGCCGGCGCGCCTCTTCCAAATGGCGCGCTCGAAAGCTTACCTGCAGCGCGGCGTGCAAATCCGTTGGAAGTGCGCCGCCGAGCGCATCAAGGACGACACGCCGACCGAAGCCATCCTGCATTTCCCGAACGGCCTCGCCGACTTCCTCGCTGAGCTCACAAAGTCCAAACGCACCGTCGTCAACGAGCCCTTCGCGGGCCGCAGCGAAAAGAGCGGCCCGCACGGCCGCGTCGAATGGGCGGTGACATGGGTCGCCGATGGGTTTGGCGAGGCCGACGGATTTCTCCGCTCCTATTGCAACACCATCTACACGCCTGACGGCGGCTTCCACGAAGCGGGCCTGCGCGCCGCTATCTCCAAGGGCCTGCGCGCCTACGCCGAGTTGCGCAATAACAAGAAGGCGACGCTGATCACGCAGGAAGATGTGATGAACACCGGCGCCGCGCTCGTCTCCGTGTTTATTCGCGAACCGCAATTCGAGGGCCAAACCAAAGGCCGCCTGGTTTCGACCGAAGCCGCCAAGATCGTCGAACAAGCCGTGCGCGATCCGTTCGACCACTGGCTCGCCGCCAACACCAACGAGGCGCAGCGCCTGCTCGATTGGACGATCACGCAGGCCGAAGACCGCCTGCGCCGCCGCAAAGAGAAGGAAGTCAGCCGCCAGTCAGCCACGCGCAAACTGCGCCTGCCTGGCAAGCTCGCCGATTGCTCACGCGCCGGCGACAAGGACACCGAACTTTTCCTGGTCGAGGGCGACAGCGCTGGCGGCTCGGCCAAGCAAGCGCGCAATCGCGAGACCCAGGCCATCCTGCCGCTGCGCGGCAAGATTCTGAACGTCGCGAGCGCCGGCGCCGAGAAGATGAGCGGCAATCAGGAACTCGCCGATCTCGCTTTAGCGCTCGGCGTGCAGATGGGCTCGAAGTTCAAAGTCGATGACCTGCGCTACGAGCGCGTGATCATCATGACCGACGCCGACGTCGATGGCGCCCACATTGCTTCCCTGCTGATCACGTTCTTCCACAAGCAAATGCCGGCGCTCATCCGCGCCGGGCGCCTCTTCCTCGCCATGCCGCCGCTCTACCGCGTTACCGCGGGCAAGGAGAGCATCTATGCTCGCGACGACGCCCACAAAGAAGCGCTGCTCAACGGGGCGTTCAAAGGCCGCAAGGTCGATATCTCACGCTTCAAGGGTCTCGGCGAAATGATGCCGGCGGACTTGAAGGACACCACAATGAATCCCGCCACCCGCACACTCGCGCGCGTGGTGCTGGACGACGAAGGCGCGCCAGCGTTCGAAGTGCTGATCGAAACGCTAATGGGCAAAAAAGCTGAGGGGCGCTTTGACTACATCCAGGCGAACGCGAAGTTTGTTGAGGACGTGGACGTTTAACGCCGACAATCTGGACCGCCGGCGCCCTCACCGGCACGGCGCCGCCGCTACCGATAAACGCCAGACCTTGACCAATCGACCGAATGCCGGCGGGGGCGCCGGCGGTCCAACCTAGTTCGTACCAATCGTCCAGCTCTGCTCACCCGTCGGACAGCAGCGCGCATCACCTGGCCGCGGCATTGTCGATGTCACTGTGATGCTGCCGTTCGCAAATGCGACGTTGCGCGGCTCGCTCCCGTAGACGTTGGGGTCGCTGCGATAATAGACCATGCGTCCGCCCTGATTGCGGAAGAGCGCCACGTCCAGCATCGCGCTGTTGCCGCCAGCCGAGTACATCACCCACGCTAGCGCATCGGGCGCGCCATCACCGGTGAAATCGCCGTAGAAGGTCTCCACCGGTTCGAACACATTGTTCGCGCCATACTGCCCGCGCGCCCACGCGAGGATTGCTTCGTCAGCGCCCGTAGCCGCGGCGGCCGGCGTCTGCGCCGCAGCTTCCGCGGGCCCAGCGCTTACAGCATCACTCGTGGCCGAAGGCGGCGAACAGGCCGCCAGCGCCAACAGGCTCAAAGCCATCGCAAAGCGTTTCATTATGGCGAAATCCTCCCCTACCGCACGCAGTGAACGCCTATTTCCATCAACCGCCAAGCCTAAAACCCGCGCAATTTATTGACATTTGACCAGAATGCCCCCATCTGCGCGCTGTCCGTTGTGCGCGCCGAGAGGGCGTGCTCGCCCTCCGCCCAAGCCCCCGTCTCAGTTCGGAGACGATGCCGGCCAAGCGCCAACCCAAGCGACCCCGCCCCGCACTGTCGCGTCGGCGGCGGTTCAAGTGAGAATAAATGACCTCTGAAAATGCCGCGCCTGAAGGCGCAGAAACTGCCCAGCCGCAGATCACCTTTGATGATCTCGGCCTCTCCCCCGAAACGCTGCGTGCGGTGAAGGAGGGCGGGTACAACACCCCGACCCCGATCCAGGCGCAGGCAATCCCCGAAGTGCTGAAGGGTCGAGACATTCTCGGCATCGCTCAAACCGGCACCGGCAAGACCGCCGCCTTCGTGCTGCCGATGATCGACATTCTGGCAGCCGGCCGCGCCCGCGCCCGCATGCCGCGCACCTTGATCCTGGAGCCGACACGCGAGCTCGCCGCGCAGGTCGCCGAGAATTTCGACAAATACGGCAAATACCAAAAGCTGACCAAGGCGCTGCTGATCGGCGGCGTCTCGTTCGGCGATCAGGACGCGCTGCTGGCGCGCGGCGTCGATGTGCTGATCGCAACGCCTGGGCGCCTGCTCGATCACTTCGAACGCGGCAAGCTCCTGCTCAACGGCGTGCAAGTGATGGTCGTCGATGAAGCCGACCGCATGCTCGACATGGGCTTCATCCCGGACATCGAGCGGATCTTCAAAATGACGCCGTTCACGCGTCAGACGCTGTTCTTCTCCGCCACCATGCCGCCGGAGATCACCCGCCTCACCGAACAATTCCTCTCAAGCCCGAAGCGCATCGAAGCGACGCGCCCGGCCACCACTGCCAGCACCATCACGCAGCGCGTGATTATGCTGCCCGGCGGCGATCCACGCACCCGCCGCGCCGCTCTGCGTGCGGCGATGACGAGCGAGAACGTCCGCAATGGCATCATTTTCTGCAACCGCAAAACCGATGTTGATGTCGTCGCGCTGTCGCTGAAACGACACGGCTTCAACGCCTCGCCGATCCACGGCGATCTTGATCAATCGGTGCGTACGAAGACGCTCGATCGCTTCCGCTCTGGCGATCTACAATTCTTGATCGCCTCCGACGTCGCTGCCCGCGGCCTGGACGTGCCGGACGTGAGCCACGTGTTCAATTACGAACCGCCCCGCAGCCCAGACGATTACGTTCACCGCATCGGCCGCACCGGCCGCGCCGGCAAACAAGGCGCCTCGTTTACTCTGGTGGGTCCGAGCGACAAGAAGAGCCTGGACCAAATCGAGAAGCTCACCGGCAAACCGATCGAGATCGCGACCATCGAAGGCGTGCCGGAAGCAGCCCTTGGCGATCCGCGTGACAGTGGCGGCCGCGGCCGCCGCGCCCAGGAGCTGAAGCAAGAGCACTCCAAGCGCATTTCCGAGAAGAAACAGCGCTTCGTCAAACGCGACACCGAACGCCCGACCGCCTCGACCCAGCCGATCGAGCACAGCGAGCCGGTTGAACAGAGCGAACCGGCGGAACGTGCGCCGGAAGCGGAGGCCGGGCCGCGCCAGCCGCGTCAGGATCGTCGCCCAGACCGCCGCCCCGAGCGCAGCGAACGCAACGAGGGTCCGCGCCGCGAAGAACGCCGCCCGCCGAGCGACGACAATACCGGCCCCAACGTCCAAGGCTTCGGCGACAACGCGCCAGCGTTTCTGCGGAAGAAGTAAGCGGCGGCGACAGGTTGGACGCTACGGCTTCAACCGCGCCGCGATCTGCTTGCGGAAAGTCTCGCCATAAGGCGGGCGCATCATCGCCAGCAACTCGCTCGAGATTTGGCGATAGATGGCTTTCTCGTGGCTGAACTCGATGAACCCGCGATGGCCGTGATAGGCGCCCATGCCGGACGCGCCGACGCCGCCGAACGGTAGGTCGTCCATGGCGAAATGGAAGATCACGTCATTGATTGTGACACCGCCCGAATGCGTACGGTTCAGCAACGCTTCGCTCTCGGCGTTGTCATCGCCAAAGTAATAGAGCGCCAACGGACGCGGCCGAGCATTGATTTCGCGGATGGCGTCATCGATCGCGGTGTAAGTGCGGATCGGCAGCACCGGCCCGAAAATCTCCTCCTGCATCACGCTCATGTCGTCGGTGGCGTTGAGGATCAGGGTCGGTGGGATTTTGCGATGTTCCTGCTGGCTGAAATCCTCATTGGCCGGATTGATCTCGATGATTTCGGCGCCTTTGGCTTTGGCGTCGCTGATCAGCCCGCGCACACGATCGAAGTGGCGCTGATTGATCATGGCGGTGTAGTCGCCATTGTCCTTGATGGTCGGAAACATTTTCGCGACCGACGCCTTCGCTTCAGCGACAAAGCCATCGACGCTGTCGCGCGGCGCAAGAATGTAATCCGGCGCCAAGCAGATTTGGCCGGCATTCATGGTTTTGCCGTTCATCACCCGCGCTGCGGTCTTGGCAAGATCGGCGCTGCGGCCGATCACCACCGGCGACTTGCCACCCAGCTCCAGCGTCACCGGCGTCAAATTTTCAGCGGCCGCCCGCATCACGTGGCGGCCGACCGAGGTCGCGCCGGTGAAGATCAAATGATCGAACGCGAGCCCAGCAAACGCGGCGCCGACTTCGGGGCCACCGAGGATCACCGCGATCTCGTCCTCGTCAAAATAGAGATCGAGCGTGCGCGCCAACAGCGCCGACGTCTCCGGCGTAAATTCGGACGGCTTCAGCATCACGCGATTGCCGGCGGCGAAGGCGCCCGCGATTGCATCGAACGCCAGCGACACCGGAAAATTCCATGGTGAAATAACGCCGACCACGCCCTTGGGCTGATAGCGCACTTCCGCCCGCGCTCCGAACACGCCCAACGCTGCCGGCGTCACCTTGCGCCGCTTCGGCGCCATCCACTTGTCGAGGCTAGCGCGTGCGTGCTTCAGCGGCCCGATGGCGGCGGCCATATCGGCAAAGCGCGAAAGATCGCGCGAGCGCGTACCAAAATCGGCGGTCAGCGCATCCAGAAACTCGGTCTCATGCGTCAGCAGCAAAGCGATGCAGCGCGTCAGCCGATCCTTGCGCAACCGCGCGTCCGGCGGGCCCTTGGCAAGATTCGCCCGCTTCTGAAGCTGAAGCAGACCCTGCATCTGGGCCTTAGACTGTTCGATGCTCGGGTTGACCGGCTTATTCATCGCGCGCCGCCTCCTTGGGCTCTCGCCAGCTTAGTCCCTGACGCTCGGGTAAGCGCAATTACCAAATTATTTCGCGGCCGGGCGCCGCATTTACCACTCGTCCATACCCTGAACCGTAGCGTCTCCTGGAAGCTGCAACCACGGATCGACCACGCGTGACCGATCAAGACCACCTCCTCCAAGGCCCGGGCGGCGACGCTGTCGCTCAGGAAACTCTGGACTTGCTGCGCCTGCACGGCGTGCCACCGACCTCGGCCAATTACGAAGTTTGGCTGTCCTATCGGCTCGCCCGCAACCAGTCGCTGCGCGAACTCATCGACGCCCGCATCAGCGCCGGCGAGAACTTCACGCCCGAGTTCAACAGCGAAATGCACGAGCGATTCTTCACCGGCCTCGGGGCGTCAGCGCAGATTCTGCTAGCCGGCGAACGCATCGCTCGCGATCTCGACCAGGTCGTTTCATTCCTGAAACAGACTGAAGACAAGAGCGAAGATTACGGCCGCAAGCTTGAAACGGCGGCGACCGACCTCAATCGCGGCCTCACCACCGACCAGATTCGCCAAGTCGTCTCCAGCCTCGCCGCGGCGACGCTCGATATGGCCAACCACAATCAGAATCTGAACCAGCAACTGCAGCGCTCCACGCGCGAGATCGACACGCTGCGCACCAGCTTGGAATCGGTCCGCGTCGAATCGCTGACCGATAGCCTCACCGGCCTCTCCAACCGGCGGATGTTCGACGAGACCCTGCGCATGCGCCTCGAAGAAGCCCGCGCGCAGCGCACTGAGTTGTGCTTGTTTCTGTGCGATATCGATCACTTCAAGCGCTTTAACGACACTTGGGGTCATCACACCGGTGATCAGATCCTGCGCTTTGTAGCCAGCGCGCTGCAGGCGCACTCGCGGCCGGACTTCCTCGTTGCGCGCTACGGCGGCGAAGAGTTTGCGGTGATCATGCCGCGCGTCAGCGCACGCGTAGCGGCGCAAACTGCCGAGACGCTGCGCGGCGCCATTCAAGCCAAGCGTCTGCGCCGCCGCTCCACCAACGAAGATTTGGGCCAGGTCACGGTTTCGATCGGCATCGCCCGCTTGCAGCCGGGCGACACCACGCAAGGGCTGGTCGAGCGCGCCGATGCCTGCCTCTACGCCTCCAAGCGGAATGGCCGCAATCAGGTCACCACTGACGCAACGCCGGTGCTTTTCGTTGCGTAGCGCTACCGCGCCGGAAATCTATCCCACAGCGCACCCCCTCTGCTAAACTTGTCCCGCACCGAGGTGTGGGAGAGAACAATGGCAAAAGCCAAATACGAACTGGAGGGCGGCGTCGCCCTCATCACATTGTCCGATCCCGCGACCTTGAACGCGATCTCGGTGGAGATGACCGGGGAGCTGACCACGTTTTTCGAACGCGCGGTCGGCGAAGCGCGCTGCGTCGTACTGACCGGAGAGGGCCGCGGCTTTTCGTCGGGCGCCAATCTCGCCAGCGGCGCACCGCCCGTGGACGCTGACGGCCAACCCGATCTCGGCGGTCGGTTGGAGAAGACGTTCAATCCGTTCGTCACCATGCTCCGCGACCTGCCGATCCCTTACGTCACCGCCGTCAACGGCGCCGCCGCCGGCATAGGCTGCTCGTTCGCGCTATTGGGCGATCTCATTGTCGCCGGCGAAAGCGCCTATTTTCTGCAAGCGTTCCGCCGCATCGGCTTGGTGCCGGACGGCAGCGCCACCTATCACCTGCCCCGCATGATCGGCCGCGCGCGGGCGATGGAAATGATGCTGTTGGGTGAAAAAATTCCAGCGCGCACCGCGTTTGAATGGGGCCTGGTCAATCGCTGTGTGCCGGACACCGATTTGCTGCCGACCGCGAAGGCGCTCGCGACCGAACTGGCGAATGGTCCGACGAAGACGCTGGCTGGCATCCGCCGCCTCGCCTGGGCCTCGCTCGACAATACGTGGAGCGAACAATTGCAAGCCGAGCGCCTAGCGCAACGCGAGGCCGGTCGCACGGACGATTTCCGCGAAGGCGTGCAGGCGTTCTTCCAGAAGCGGCCAGCGAAGTTCACCGGGAGCTAGCGCTTCGCCTTCTTCGCCAGCTTCGATGCCGCCTTGGCTTTCGCCACAGCCAACGCTTTGCGGCCCCAGGCGACGGCCTCGTCCGGATCGTCGAGCGCAGACTCAGGCAAGCGCCAGTAGCCGAGATCCATCGTCTCGCCAGCGCGCGGGCCCTTTTTCGGCGTCCACTCGAACGGACCAGAGCCCGCCTCGCGCAGCTCCGCCTTCAACGCATCGTCCACCTTGATGTAGATGAGATCATCGCCCAGCAGCAGAAACATTACGCCATCGGCATAGCCGCCGGCGCCGCCGAACATGCGCTTGATCTGAACGGAGCCCAGTCCCGCAAACAGCTCCCGCACGAAATCGTGGAAGCCGTCCGCGGCCATGGCTCAAATCTCGGCCTTAGCGGGCACGATGGTGACGCTCTCGCCGCAGCCGCAGGCGTCGGTCTGGTTCGGGTTGCGGAACACGAAACGCGACGCGAGGCGCGTCGTCTCGTAATCGATCTCGGAGCCGAGCAGGAACATCACTGCATCGGCCTTGACCAGAATGCGCACGCCCTTGTCCTCGACCAATTCGTCGAACGCCTCTGGCGCCTCGGCATAGTCGAGCTTGTACTCCATGCCGGCGCAGCCGCCATTGACGACACCGACGCGTAGATACGGCTTGTCGCCCTTGGCGATAATCTCGCTCACGCGCGCGGCGGCAACGGCGCTCAGCGTCACGATCTTGGGGCGGGCTCTGCGGCTCATGATGTCACAACATATTCAATTCGAGCTTGGCCTCGTCGCTCATGCGGGCTGGCGTCCATGGCGGATCGAACACCAGATTCACATGCACGCCGCTGACGCCGTTCACCTTGCGCGCCGCATCCGCCACCCAGCCCGGCATTTCGCCGGCCACGGGACAGCCCGGCGCCGTCAACGTCATCTCGACGTCAACGAAGCGCTCATCGTTGATATCGACTTTATAGATGAGCCCGAGTTCGTAGATATCAACCGGGATTTCAGGATCGAACACGGTTTTGAACTGCGCCACCAAATCATCGGTGATGCGGTCCAACTCAGCCTGCGGCAGAGCCGATTGGGTGGGGGAAATAGCGCCGTCCATGTATCCCTAACTCAGAAGCTTGCGGGCCTTATGCAAGGCCTCGATGAACACATCGACCTCATCCAGCCGATTATAGCATGCAAAACTCGCCCGCGCGGTGGCGGTAACGCCAAGGCGCTGCATCAAGGGTTGCGCACAGTGGTGGCCGGCGCGAACGGCGACACCCTGGCGGTCGAGGATTTGCGCCACGTCGTGCGGGTGCGCGCCCTCGACTGAAAACGCCACGATGGCGCCCTTGTCTGCGGCCTCGCCGTGCAGCTTCACCCAGTTCAGTTCGCGCAGCGCGCTCATGGCGCGATCACGCAGCGCCGCCTCGTGCGCTTCGATCGCGGCCCGGTCCTGCGACTCGAACCAGTCGATTGCAGCCTTCAAGCCGATGGCTTCAAGGATTGGCGGCGTGCCGGCTTCGAAGCGATGCGGCGGCTCGTTGTAGGTGATGCGCTCGCGTTCGACGATGTCGATCATCTCGCCGCCGCCCTCGAACGGCGGCATCGCCGCCAGCAGATCGCGCTTGCCGTAAAGCACGCCGATGCCGGTGGGTCCGTAGAGCTTGTGGCCGGTGAAGGCGTAGAAATCGACATCAAGCACCTGCATGTCGACACGGCCATGCACCGTCGCTTGGCAGCCATCGAGCAGCACCGGCACGCCCTTGGCGTGGGCGAGGCGCACAATCTCCGCCGCGGGAGTCTTGGCGCCGAGCACATTCGACATGTGGGTCAGTGCTACCATCTTGGTGCGCGGGCCAATCAGCGCGTCGAACGCGGCAAGGTCAATGGCGCCGTCATCGTCAATGTCGAGCCATTTAAGCACCGCGCCACGGCGCTCGCGCAGCATGTGCCACGGCACTATGTTGGAGTGATGCTCCATCACCGAAATGATGATCTCATCACCCGGCTTCACGTCGAGACCGGCGGCGACAATGTTGATCGCGTGGGTGCCGCCCTTGGTGAAAACGATGCTGTCCGGCGTCGCCGCATTGATGAGGCGGGCGACCGTATGGCGCGCGGCTTCGAACGCTTCGGTGGTTTCGTTCGCCAGCGCATGCAGGCCGCGATGGACGTTGGCGTACGATCCACGCATGGCGCCGGCCATTGCCGCGATCACGGCCTCCGGCTTCTGCGCGCTCGCGGCGTTGTCCAGATAAACCAGTTGCCGCTCATTCACTTGGCGCGACAGAATGGGAAAGTCGGCGCGAACCGCCTCGACATCGAATGGGCGCTTGATCAAAGGCGCATTCATATCCGCGCCTCCGCCAGCCAAGCGCGAATATGCTCGCGCAATTCGCCGTCGAGTTCAGCAGCGAACCCCGCGGGGATCGCTTCGACCAGGAAGCTCTCGATCAACAACGCCCGCGCCTCAGCTTCGGGAATGCCGCGCGAGCGCATGTAGAACAGCGAGCCTTCGTCCAACCCGCCGGCGGTGTTGCCATGCGCGCATTGCACGTCGTCGGCGTAGATCATCAGTTCGGGCTTGGCGAAAATCTCAGCACCTGCCTCCAGCAGCATGCCGTGATGATACTGGCGCGCGTCCGTTTTCTGCGCGCCGCGCTCGACCACGATCTTGCCTTGAAACACGCCGCGCCCACCCTTGAGCGCGACGCCCTTAATCAATTGGCGGGTGACACAATTGGCGACGCGATGATGGATGACGGAAGTGAGATCGGCATGCCGCCCAGCGCCCACCATGTAGACGCCGTTCAGTTCAACCTCGGCGCCTTCTCCATCGACGTCGACATGCGTCTCGATCCGCGCCAAGCGCCCGCCGAGCGCCAGTACAAACTGCGCGTACTTGGCGCCCGCCGCCAGTCGCACGCGCGCGACTGATAAGGGAAGGTCGCTGCCGGTCTGGATCACCACGCGCGTCAGCGATGCGCCTTCGCCAACGCTGTAGTCGACCGCGCGCGCATCCATATGGCGATGGTCATCCATACGTTCGACCAGAAGACGCGTCTCGCCAGCCGGCACGTCAAGCTGCTGTGTGCCCGGCGCCAAGCGCTCGATGATGTCGAGACCCTCGCGCAGCACGTGCGGCTGATCGCCGACCACGCCGCGGAGGTCCGAATATTTCCACGCCTCGATGCGGCGGTTGGGGAGTTCGGCGGCGATGCTCACGCGGCCGCCTTTACGAACCTGTCGTAGCCATCGCGCTCTAATTCATGCGCGAGTTCCGGCCCGCCGGAAGCGACGATGCGGCCCTTGGCCAGCACATGCACGTGGTCCGGCTTGATGTAATCGAGCAGCCGCTGATAGTGGGTGATCACCAGCATGCCACGATCGGGCGCGCGCAGCGCGTTGACGTTCTCGGCGACAATGCGCAGCGCATCGATGTCCAAACCGGAATCAGTTTCGTCCAGAATGGCAAAACGCGGCTGCAGCACAGCCATTTGCAGAGCCTCGAAGCGCTTCTTCTCGCCGCCGGAGAAGCCGACATTCAGCGGCCGCTTCATCATGTCCATATCGATCTTGAGCGCCTCAGCCTTGGCGCGCAGCAACTTCAACAGCTCCGGCGCCGGCATCGGATCGAGCCCATGCGCCTTGCGCTGCGCATTGAGCGCCGCCTTCAAGAACGCGATGGCCGATAGGCCGGGAATCTCAACAGGATACTGAAAGGAGAGAAACAGCCCCGCCGCCGCTCGCGCTTCCGGCGTCATCGACAAAAGATCGACACCAGCCAAAGTCGCCGCGCCTTGCGTAACTTCGTAGCCATCGCGTCCACTCAAAGCGTAAGCGAGCGTCGACTTGCCCGCCCCGTTGGGTCCCATGATGGCGTGTGTTTCGCCGGCGGGGACTACGAGCGTCAGCCCAGCGATGATCTCGGCGCCGCCGACGACTACATGAAGATTCTGCACGTCAAACACGAGGCGGGGCCTTCCGATAATCTGCAATGGTGCGAGTCTTATCGCCTTTGGCATTGGCGATGGCGATGAACGAGCCGCCAGCAATCATGGCGACGGCCGCGAACACAAGCGCGCCCTGAAGCAGATAACCGCTGGCGCCAATCCAGGCGAAGGCGACGCCGCCGATGAGCAGCACAACCACATAAATTGCGGTGGCGATGTAACCCATCCGATTAACCGGCGCGAAGCTGTTGCGCTTGTCGCCCGGCGGATGACGGCGGGCGAACCAGTATTCCGTTTCGCCGCTCATGGTCCGAACACATCGGCTGCGATGGGCTCGGCGCAGAATTTCGCTTCCGCCTCGACCTCGCTCAGATTGAGATCACTCAAGCCCAGCGCGTCCGCCAAACGGCAGGTGCTGCGAATTGTGCCCGCCTGCTCCTCCCGCACAACTTCAACGCTGACGAGCGGCGCGAGGCCGTCCTCGCCGAGGCGATAGAATGCGACGTTCCAGGCCGCAGCGCTCGAACGCGCCGGCACGGCGACGTAGCCATCGGCGGTACGCCCAATCGAAACGCCGCTGACTTCACCTATGCGATCGTAGCGGCCATCCTGGCCGTTGAAAATCCAGAGGCCGCTGGTCGTGTTCACATTGCCGGTCTCACGCGGCACCTGAATGTCGGCGCGGCCGTCGCCGTCTATGTCCATCACCGCCACAGCGCGGTACTGGGAGACCTCGGACTCGACCAACGTCTGCACCACCTGCCCGTCATCGCCGAGCACATCGATGCTGACGGCGCCAAAAGTTGTTCCTGCCGCAGGCTCACCGTAGCTCACGCGCAGGACTTGGCCCGCGGCCTGCAACTCGCACCGGGCCGCCTGCAAGTCGCCAGAGAGATCGATCGCATCGCAGGCGGGCGCCGCCACGCGCTGCTCAGCAGGCGGCGTACACGCCGACAGCACAGCTACGGCGAGGAGGACCGCAACGCGTCTCAAGGACAGAGACCCGTCGTCCACTCGCCTGGCGTCGGGCCGCGCGCGCACTGCACGCGGCGGAAGGCGTTGGTGGGAAACCAGCCGTCCGTTTCACGCCGGAACTCAACGCGGACGTGCCCGCCTGCAACGGAATCGTCAGCAAGGCCGAGGCGTACAATATCAGCAACGGCGTTGTCGCCCGTCTCGCGCACGGTGAGATGGACGGCGCCGCTCTCGCTCATCTCGGGGCCAAGCAGCGGATCAAGCGATTGCAGCACGCTCGGCGCGCCGAAGACGCCGACTTCGCTGGGCTCGATCGCCGTGAAGAGATCGTTTGGGGCGCTCAAGAGTGATGCGTCCACCGGCGGCAATTCCGCGCGCTCGGTGGCAAGCTCGCCTTCATCGGTCGGTGTAGTGATCGCGCCCGTGTCGCCCTGATCGCTGGGCTGGTTCTGGCCGCACGCCGCAAGGCCAAACGCCAGCGCTAAAAGTCCGTACCGCACCATACTCATCCCACGCTCCCCTCGAGACTGACTTCCAGCAACTTTTGCGCTTCCACAGCAAATTCCATCGGCAACTTCTGCAGCACTTCGCGCACGAAGCCATTCACCAGCAACGCCACCGCCTCCTCCTCCGGTATCCCGCGCGAGCGCAGATAGAAGAGCTGATCGTCGGAGAGTTTGGTCGTTGACGCTTCATGCTCGAACTGCGCGTAAGGCGTGCGTGTTTCGACGTAGGGCACGGTATGCGCGGCGCACTGATCGCCGATCAAAAGCGAATCGCATTGAGTAAAATTGCGTGCGCCGATAGCCTTAGCGTGCGCGGAAACGAGCCCGCGATAGGCATTCGATGAACGGCCCGCCGATACGCCCTTCGAGATGATGCGGGAGCGTGTGTTCCTGCCGAGGTGGACCATTTTGGTGCCGGTGTCGGCTTGCTGGCGCCCGTTGGTTACGGCGATCGAGTAGAATTCGCCGGAGCTATCATCGCCGCGCAGGATGCAGCTTGGATATTTCCACGTAATGGCCGAGCCGGTTTCCACTTGGGTCCAGCTGATCTTCGAGCGCGCGCCGCGGCAATCGCCGCGCTTGGTGACGAAATTGTAGATGCCGCCCTTGCCCTCGGAATCGCCTGGCCACCAATTCTGCACCGTCGAATATTTGATCTCCGCGTCGTCAAGCGCGACCAGTTCAACCACCGCGGCGTGCAGCTGGTTCTCGTCGCGCATCGGCGCGGTGCAGCCTTCCAGGTAGGAAACGTAGGCGCCCTTGTCGGCGATGATCAATGTGCGCTCGAATTGGCCGGTACCCTCGGCGTTCATGCGGAAATAGGTCGAAAGCTCCATCGGGCAGCGCACGCCTGGCGGCACGTAGACAAACGAGCCATCTGAGAAGACGGCGCTATTCAGCGTGGCGAAGAAATTGTCGGAGGTCGGCACCACCGAGCCCAGGTACTTGCGCACCAGGTCAGGATGCTCGCGCACAGCTTCGCTCATGGGGCAAAAGATGACGCCGGCTTTTGCCAACTCATCCTTGAACGTCGTGATGACTGAGACGCTATCGAACACCGCGTCCACCGCCACACGCGGCGCGCCTTCAACGCCCAGCAACACTTCGGCCTCGCGAAGCGGGATGCCAAGCTTCTTATAGGTTTCCAGAATCTCCGGATCGACGTCGTCCAGGCTCTTATACTTTGCGCCAGCCTTGGCGCCGGCGTAGTAGCGCGCGGCCTGATAATCGATCGGTGGGTAATGGACGAGCGCCCAGGTTGGTTCTTCCAGAGTGAGCCAACGCTCGAAGGCTTCTAGGCGCCATTGCAGCATCCAGCCGGGCTCGGTTTTTTTGGCCGAGATGAAGCGGACGATGTCCTCATTCAGACCGGGCGGCGCCATCTCCTGTTCGAGATCGGTGATGAAACCGTGCTTGTACTTCTCAGACTCGAGCGCACGCGCTGCGGCGACGGTGCCCTTGTCGATGCTCTCCTTGACCGCGCTCATGCCGCTGCTCCCTGCGCGCGGCGCGCTGCGATTTTACCGAGCGCGCCCAGCACCTCATCGACATCGCTCGCCTTCGATTCATGGCCGAAGCTGACGCGCAGCGCCGCTTTCGCCAAGTCAGGCGCAACGCCCATGGCGGCGAGCACGCGGCTGGAGCGCACCTTGCCGGACGAGCAGGCAGCGCCTGAGCTGATGGCGACGCCTTCAAGATCCATCGCGATCACAGCTGTCTCCGCGCTGAGGCTAGGCAGCGCGAAGTTCGACGTGTTTGGTAGGCGCGGCGCGCCGTCGCCGAAGACAACGGCGTCGCGCGGCAATCCAGCTTCAAAGCGATCGCGCAATTCGGCGAGCCGTTGCGCTTCGCCTGCCATATCCTCCAACGCCCATTCTACTGCGACGGCAAAGCCGACGAGCGCGGCGCCGTTTTCGGTGCCTGGCCGGCGTCCGCGCTCCTGCCCGCCGCCAAAGCGCGTGCTCACGAACGGCGCACCTGGCGCCAGAACGAGCGCGCCAGCGCCTGGCGGGCCACCGAGTTTGTGGCTGGAGACGACAAGATAACTCGCGTCGAGGTCGGCGATGCTGACCGGAATGCGGCCAAAGGCTTGCGCTGCGTCGACAAGCAGCAGCGCGCCATGCTCGCGGCAGAGTGCGGCGATCTTGGCGATGGGTTGGATCACGCCTGTTTCGTTGTTGGCAAGTTGCACAGCCACAAGCGCGGGCTTTTCCGCAGCACGAATGATTGGCTCCAGCACCACGAGATCGATCAGGCCGTTGAGGAGAAGCGGCGCCCGCAACATGAAGCGTTGCCATCCCTCTTCGAACAACGCGTCGTGCTCGCATTCCGCGATGATAAGCGTAGCCGGTGGCAATGGGTCGAGCGCGTCGAGATCATGCTTGCTGATCGGCGCGCGCAGGCGGAGTTGATTTGCATGGCTCGTAAATGCGTCCAGCGCCAGGTGCAACGCCTCCGTCGCACCCGAGGTGAACACCACGTTCTCAGCGCTCGCCTCCAGCGCGACGGCGATTTTTTCGCGTGCATCTTCAATCATAGCGCGCATGCGTCGGCCGATCGCATGCACCGACGACGCATTGCCGCCGAGCGCCAGCGCGCGCGACATCGCGACCGCCGCTTCCGCGCGGATCGGCGCGCCGGCGTTGTAGTCGCAATAGATCGGCGTGTTGGTCATCAATCCTATTCCGCAGCCACACGCGCGCTGCCGTCAAAGCGTTGCTCAAGCACGTCGGCGAGCGAGACCGAGCCTAGGAAGTGCTGAATGCGGTCGCCCATCTCCTGCCACAAGCCATGCGCGATGCAGCGGCCGGTGCGCCCGAGGCAGCTTTTCGCCGAACCCTCCTCGCAGCGTGTCGCTTTGATCGGCTCGTTCACGGCAGCGATGATCTCGGCCACCGTCACCAGATGCGCGCCGCGCGCCAGCCGGTAGCCGCCGCCGGGGCCGCGCACGCCGGAAACCAGACCGGCGCGGCGCATACGGGCGAAAAGCTGTTCGAGGTAGGAGAGCGAAATCTCCTGCCGGCGCGCCACTTCCTGCAGGGGGACAGCGCGTTCGACGCCGCCATGGAGCGCCAAATCCGCCATCGCCATAACCGCATAGCGGCCTTTCGACGTTAAACGCATCTCGTTCCCTTCCCGCGCCCTCGCACGCCCCCAAAATGGTGTGCTAGAAGCCGCCCCCTCGGGGGCAGGGTCGTCTTTAGCCATCAGCTAAGATACCCGAGTAATTTGGTCAAGAATAGCCGGCTACGCTCAGGCCGGCTGGGGTGCATGAATGCCAGAAGTGATTTTCCCAGGCGCCGCGGGGCGCGTGGAGGGACGGTACAATGAGCCGCCGAAAGAAGGCGCGCCGATCGCGCTGATTTTGCACGGTCACCCGAAAGCCGGCGGCTCGATGCAGGATCGCGTCACCGTCCAGCTCTACAAGCTGTTCGCCTCTAAGGGCTTCGGCGTGCTGCGCTTCAATTTTCGTGGCATCGGCCGCAGCCAGGGCGTGTTCGACAACGGCATGGGCGAGCTCTCCGACGCCGCGTCGGCGCTCGATTATCTGCAGAGCATGAACCCCAACGCCGAGCAGTGCTGGGTTGGCGGCTACTCGTTCGGCGCGTGGATTGGCTTGCAGTTGTTGATGCGCCGCCCTGAGATCGACGGCTTCATTGCAGTGGCCCCGCCGGCGAACCACTATGATCTCTCGTTCCTCGCGCCGTGCCCGGCGTCGGGCGTCATCATTTACGGCACGCGCGACAGCGTCACCACCGCGCCGGACATGGAGCGCGTGATCAGCCGTATCCGCACGCAGAAGAATATAAAGGTCGATGCCGCGCCGGTCGAAGGCGCCGACCACTTCTTCCGCGGACGCGATCCAGGCGAAGACCATCTCGCCGAAGTGGAAGTACACGCCCGCACGTATCTGGAACGCCGCCTCGCAGCGCCGCCAAGACCGCCCACGTCTAAGCGCTAATTAGTCACCGCTGCGCAAGAAAGCGGGCTTCGGCCCGTTGGAGAAGCCTTCCGGGCCGCTTTGCTCTTCGCGCTCGCGCGGGGGCTGACGTTCACGGCGCGGTTCACGCGGTTCACGTGGCTGTTCGCTGCGTTCGCGGCGCGGCTCGCTTTCAGCGCTGCTTTCGCGAGGTTCGGGACGCGCATCGCCGTCGCCTTCGGCCCGCTGCTCGCCAGCTTCGCGCTCGCCATCAGGACGGAAGCGGTTGCGGCGGCCACGACGGCGACGCGGGTCGCCATCGGCGTGCTGCTGTTGCTGGCCTTGCGGGAAATCGGCCTCAAGCTGTTCTTCGCCCTCGCCGCCCGCTTCGCGGGCTTCCGTGCGTTCGGGTTCGTGACCACGCTCGTCGTCGCCGTCAAAATCTTGGTCATTGTTATTGTTATAGCGCTCGGGCTGCGGCGGCGGGGCCGCCGGCTGCATCTGGCGCACGAGCCGGAAATAATGATCGGCGTGCTGGAGGTAATTTTCGCTCAGCACCCGGTCGCCGGACGAAGCGGCGTCGCGGGCCAGTTGCAGGTACCGCTCGTAAATGTGAGACGCAGGACCGCGCACCTTGGTGTCGGGTCCGTTGCTTTCCATGGCGCGGTTCGGCTGGTTGTTGTTGTAGTTCTGATGACCGCCGCCGCCACCGCCGCCACCGCCGCCCGGCTTACGGCCGCGGCCCCGCTGACGCTTCATGGAGTGTCCACTGTGCATGTTGTGGTCCTAATGGGCTCCGCACGGCGCTCGCGACCCGAAGGTCCCGCGCCCGGCATGCGCCTCGTGATTAAAGTCTAGTCGCTTTGCCAACTCGCCCGTTCGTTTCTGAGCGCTGCGGCCGGCTATCGCGCCGCTTTCGTTTCCTGACCTCGTGCTGAGGAAGCTGCGGCGGCGTTCGGAGCGCGCCTGCCATTGAAACCGCCGCCGGTTCAGCCTGTTGAACCCGTCTGGCCATCGATTCCGGAATTGAAGGTAGTGCGCCCGCGGCTCCGATCCAAGGCTTTTTTCTGGGTTGGGTCATGCGGCGCGCCCGGACACCACCCGAGCGATCCCGGCGAGGTCTAGGCGCGGGGTCTCAGTGGCCAAACCTTGGGCCTTGGCCAGGGCCTGGACCGCCTCCGCTTGCCCGCGCCCGACCTCCAAGGCGAACGCACCGCCTGGCGCTAGCAGCCGCAGCAGCTCAGCGATGATGCGGCGGTAGGCGTCGAGGCCGTCCGGGCCGCCGTCCAGCGCCAAGCGCGGCTCGTAGCGGGCGACTTCAGGCTCCAGCCCGTCAATATCAGCACTGGGGATATACGGCGGGTTGGAGACGACGAGGTCAAAGCTGTGCTCGATCCCAGCGCACCAGTCGCCAGCGCGCAGTTCGATGCGGTCAGCGAGGCCAAGCTTCTCGGCATTGGCGCGCGCCACGCGGAGCGCGGAAACACTGGCGTCGACACCGACGCCGGTGGTGTTCGGACGCTCAGCGAGGATAGCCAGCAGAATAGCGCCCGAGCCGACGCCGAGATCGAGCACCCGCGCGGTCTGAACTTTCGCCAACAGCTCCAACGCTGCCTCTACCAGCAATTCGGTTTCCGGCCGCGGCGAGAGCACGTCAGCGTTGACGTCGAGCTCGAGTGTCCAAAAGGCTTTGCGTCCGAGAAGGTGCCCGATCGGCTCGCGCGCTTCGCGGCGCAGCGTCAGCGCTTCAACCGCGGCGATCTGCTCGGCGCTCAACGGGCGACGCGGATCAGTGATGATGTCAATCCGCGCGATGCCAGCGCCGGCTTCCAGCAACAAGCGCGCATCGAGTACGGGACTATCAACGCCGGCAGCTTCCAAACGTTTGCGGACATCGGTCCAAAGCGAGACGAGCGTGGTCACGCGTCATCCTCAAGCGCGGCGAGCTTGCGGGCTTGATCCTCAGCCGCCAGCGCGTCGAGGATGGGATCGAGGCCGCCGCCATCGATGACCTCCGGCAGATTGTAGACGGTCAGGTTAATGCGATGGTCGGTGACGCGGCCTTGCGGAAAATTGTAGGTGCGGATTCGCTCGCTGCGATCGCCCGAACCCACCTGCCCTTTGCGCTCAGCGGCGCGTTCAGCGGCCTGGCGTTCGCGCTCGGCGTCATACAGCTTGGCCTTCAACACTCTCATCGCGTTTGCGCGATTTTGGTGCTGCGACTTTTCTTGCGCGACGACGACGATGCCAGACGGGATGTGGGTGATGCGTACGGCGGAGTCGGTCTTGTTGACGTGCTGGCCGCCCGCGCCGGAAGCGCGCATAGTGTCGATGCGGATGTCCTTATCATCAACGACGATATCGAGATCGCCCTCGGGCTGCGGCAATACTGCGACTGTTGCGGCGGATGTATGGATACGGCCGCCAGCTTCGGTTTCCGGCACACGCTGCACGCGGTGGACGCCGCTCTCGAACTTCAAGCGGCCGAACACGCCGGCGCCGGTGACGCTGGCGACGGCGTCCTTGACGCCGCCGAGGCCGGTTTCAGAAATCGTCTCCAGCTCGAACTTCCAGCGGCGGATGGAGGCGTAACGCTGATACATGCGCAGCAAATCGCCCGCGAACAGAGCCGCCTCGTCGCCACCGGTGCCAGCGCGGACTTCCAGAATAGCGGACGCGTTTTCAGCTTTGTCCTTCGGCGCGAGCAGCAGCAGCGCCGCCTGCTCGAGCGCCGGCATCGCTTGCTTGGCGCTTTGCATCTCGTCATAGACGAGCGCGGCCATTTCCTTGTCGCCTTCGCGCGACATCGCTTCCAAGCTTGCGATTTCCGCGCGCTTCGCGTTGAGGGCGGCGACAGCGTCGATGAGCGGCTTGAGCTCGGCGTACTCTTGGCCAAGACGCACGATCTCCTGACCGTCCGTCGCAGCGGAGAGCCGCGCTTCCACGCGCTCAAATCGTTCGACGGCCTGCCCGAGGCGTCGTTCCAATCGTGCAATATCGGACATGACTAGTTCACTGAGCTGCGCTGAATATCTCGGACGCCACCGGCGAAATCTGCGGCTCAAGAAACGCGATCAGCGCTTCCTCGCGCGTATAAGGCACGATCACCTCGACCGCGCTGCCATTGGCGGCTTCGATGTGGAAGCAGAGCGCGGCTGCATCGTCGCTGCGCGCGCGCCCGTCGAACACGAGGCCCGCCGCAATCAAACCGTTCTCGGCTTCGTCGGCGCGAAACCCAGCGATGAGACCAGAGATGTGATCATTGGGCGCCGATTGTTCGATCGGTAAATCGACATTGGTGTGAATCTGCTCGCCTGTCTTGCGGATGCCGGCGCCGAACGGCGCAAAGGAGCCGCCTTCGAGCAGCGCGCGATGGGCTGTGTCGAACAGGTATTCGTATGTGTCCTGCAGGTGTCGCTGCAGCATGTTCAGCCCTTCGCTGGTTCACGGGTCTCGCGCAATGCCCGCGCCCGTTGTTCAACTAGATCAACGATATGGTCGATCATGGAGGCATTGTCGACCTTGTGCTCGGCTTTGCCGGCCACATAGACCATGCCAGCGCCCTTGCCGCCGCCGGTGAAACCGAGGTCGGTCATCAGTGCTTCGCCGGGACCATTGACGACGCAACCGATGATCGAAAGCGTGATCGGCTCGGCTATATGAGCAACGCGCTTCTCAATCTCGTCGACGGTTTTGATGACGTTGAAGCCCTGTCGCGCGCACGATGGGCAGGCGATGATGGTGACGCCGCGCTGGCGCAGGCCAAGTGATTTCAACAGATCGTTGCCGACCTTTATCTCTTCGACTGGATCGGCGGCGAGCGAGACTCGGATGGTGTCGCCAATGCCGGCCCAGAGCAGCGAGCCCATGGCGATCGACGATTTCACCGTGCCCGCGCGCAACGCGCCGGCTTCGGTGACGCCGAGATGCAGCGGCGCGTCGGTGGCTTCGGCCAGCGCGTGGTACGCGGCGGCAGTGAGGAACACGTCGGAGGCTTTGACGCTGATCTTGTATTCGCGGAAATCGTGCTCTTCCAGCAAAGCGGCGTGAAACAGCGCGCTCTCGACCAGCGCCTCCGGACATGGCTCGCCGTATTTCTCAAGCAAATGCGGTTCGAGCGAGCCGGCGTTGACTCCTATACGGATCGAGCAGCCGTGGTCTTTCGCGGCCTGGATGACGTCCTTGACGCGCTGGGCATTGCCAATATTGCCGGGGTTGATGCGCAAGCACGCCGCCCCTGCCGCCGCCGCTTCGATGGCGCGGCGATAGTGGAAATGGATATCCGCGACGAGCGGCACCTTGGCTTCGCGCGCAATCGTCGCGAATGCAGCAGTGGAGGCTTCATCGGGGCAAGAGACCCGAACAATGTCAGCGCCGGCCTCTTCCAGCTGACGAATTTGACCGATCGTCGCTGCCGCGTCGGCGGTGATGGTGTTGGTCATCGACTGAACCGTGATCGGCGCATCGCCGCCGACCGCAACCGCGCCGACGTGAATCATGCGCGACTTGCGTCGCTCGATCCGACGCCAGGGCCGGATGTGGTGGAGATCGCCTGCGGCGCCGTCCATGCGGGTCGTCATCCTTCTGCGCTTCCGAGATAGCGCTTTCCGGGCGGCCCTAACAGGTCCGCTGCCTGCGGCTCAGGTGCGCGGCGGGGTTAGTTCGGCCTGTGCGGTCGGGTGCATGTCGTCGATGGCGCGGCCTAGCACGGGCATGCCGGTGGTTCCCAAGGGCCCCGCAGGCATGCCGTTGACGAAAATCTCGAAGGCCCCGCCGTCGCGGGCGTGGAGCGTCCAGCCGGGGCTTGGGTCGGGGCGGTAGACGTCGCCAGCCTCTAGGGTCCGCGACAGAAACACCGTGCCGTCCGGCCCCCGAGCTTCCAGCCAGGCGTCGGCAACGGCCCGTATCTCGACGACCCGGCCTTCGGCAACGCCCTCCGGAGCCTGGTCCGTGATGCCCGCCGATTGGGTGACGGCGGGTATTTCAGCCTGCTCGGCCCCACCCTGGCTTACCGCACGCCAGCCGACGAAGGCTGCGGCTAGCACAACAAGCGCGGCGGCGGCCATCCAGGGCCGCTCTCGGTGAGGTTTGGAGGTCGGATTGCGAATTTGCTTCTGGACGTCTTCGCGGGTCAGCGCGGACTCGTCCTGAAATTGGTCGACGATCGCCTTTTCGTCGATGCCGAGTTCGCGAGCGTATGAGCGCAAGAACGCCAGCGCATAAGCCTTCCCGGGCAGCAGCTTGACGTTCATCTCCTCGAGCGCTTCGAGGAATTCGCGGCGCACCCGAATGCGCTCGGCCACCTCATCGAGACTCAAACCCAGCTGTTTGCGGGCCTCCGACAACTTCCGACCCGCCCGCCAAGCCGGATCGAGCGTCAGCGTCGCCATGATGCGCGGCGAACGTTGCGTGCGCGCATCGAGCGTGTCGGGCTCATTCGGCGGATCGGTGGGTAAGGGTTGCAGCATTTTGACGTCTGGTCCCTCCTAGAGACCATGCGTTAACAGAGGCAAATTTTGCGCCACAGAGCGGAGCCTAAACGCGAATCGGGCCCGTCTCAACGCATCGTGTTACTGCATTACAGCGCGTATCGGCGCGCGGTGGCGAAAGCTGTGAGCTGCGGGCGAACGGAGTCAGCGCCGGTCTGCAACAAACCCTCCAATTCATCCGCCGCGGCGCGCGCGTCGAGCGATAAGATCATGCGCTTAACCGGGCCCACGCCAGAGGCAGGCATCGACAGGCGCCGATAGCCCAATGCGGTAAACGCCATCGCTTCCAACGGACGCCCCGCCGCTTCACCACAAATCGAAATTTGCAAGCCGGCGTTGTCAGCATCCTCACGGATGCGGCGTAGGAAGCGCAGCGCCGGCGGGCTCAGGATGTCATACCGCTCCGACACGCGCGGATTGCCCCGGTCGGCGGCGAAGAAATACTGCATCAGGTCGTTGGTGCCGATGGAGAGGAAGTCGGCGCGGCCCTTCAAGTCGGGAATCGACCAGGCTAAGGCCGGGGCCTCAACCATGACGCCAACCTCGACTTGCGCCGGCGGCGCGCGGCCGTGCTTGACACCCCACTCCAACTCGCGCTCGACCAGCTCACGCGCCGCATCGAACTCCGCCACCGTGGTTACCAGCGGAAACATGACCCGGAGCCGACGGCCGGTCGCCGCGCTGATCAGCGCGCGGAGCTGGTAGCGGAGCAAAGCCGGACGATCGAGGCCGATGCGGACGGCGCGCCAGCCCAAGGCCGGGTTTTCCTCCCGCTCGGCCGCCACGTAGGGCAGCACCTTGTCGCCGCCGAGATCGAGCGTTCGGAAAGTGACCGGACGCTCGCCAGCGGTTTCGAGGACGTCGCGGTAGAGCAGCGTCTGGCTCTCAAGCCGCGGCAGCGTCTCGGAGACCATAAACTGAAATTCGGTGCGGAAGAGACCAATGCCCTCGGCGCCCGCTTCATCAAGGTGGTGCACGTCCAGCGCGAGCCCGGCGTTGAGCAGCAGCGCCATCCCAACCCCATCGGTCGTGACCGCTGGCGTATCGCGCAGACGCGCGAACTCTGCCGCGCGGGCGGAACGCAGATTGAGCCGCTGATTGTAAGCGGAGAGGATTTCCGGCTCGGGGCGCAAACGGATCTCGCCACGCTCGCCGTCGAGCACGACGGCATCGCCCGCTTCCACTCGCGACAACAAACCAGGCAGCAATCCGACCATTGGAATGCCGAGCGCGCGCGCCACAATGGCCGCGTGCGCGGTGTTGGAGCCGTCCTCCAGCGCAAGGCCGCGCAAACGCTCGGCGCCGTAATCGAGCAATTCCGCAGGCCCGAGCTCACGCGCGATCAGGATCGCATCTGGCGGCATCGGCTGTGACGCCGCACCATCAACGCCCGCCAGCGCCCGCAGCAAGCGATTGTCGAGGTCTTCAAGATCGTGCAGCCGTTCGCGCAGATAGGGATCGCGGGTAGAGTTGAACTTGGCGCGGTGCTCGCCGCGGACGCGCTCAACCGCGGCGTCAGCGGACAGGCCGGCGCGGACGCCGTGCTTCAGCTTGGTCTCCCAGCTAGGATCATTTGCCAGCATCAGGAAGGTTTCGAGCACTTCGCGCGATACGCCAGAGATGCGCCCTGGATCGCCCTCGATCATCTCGGTCAACGCGCCGCGCACTTGCGCTAGCGCCGCATCAAGCCGCTGCTCTTCGCGCACTGGATCGTCGGCGATGACGCGGCCAAGCGGTGCGTGCGGCTCATGCAGAACCGCCGTGCCGATAGCGAGGCCATCGGAGAAGGCGCGGCCGATCAACAGTTCCGGTCGGCTGGCGCGGGCTTCAACATCGGCAAGGCCGGAAAGATCGCCAAAGGCGCGCGAGGCGACCATCTCGGCCAGAACCATAGCAATGGTCTGCAGCGCCTCGACCTCATCCTCACCGTAGAGCCGCGCGGCGCGGTTCTGCACGACAAGCACGCCGAACGTCCGCTCTGAGCGCACGATCGGCACGCCGAGAAACGCGTTGTAGGGATCTTCGCCGGTTTCGGGACGGTAGGAGAAGCGTTCGTGGTGCGGCGCGTCGGCGATGTTCATCGGCTGCGCCGTTTCGGCGACAAGGCCCACAAGCCCCTCGCCCTGCTTCAGCCGGGTGCGGTGCACGGCGGATGGATCTAGACCTTGGGTGGCGAACAATTCGTGGAAGACGCCGCGTGTCAAATAGATGGAGCAGACGTCCGCGACCATGGTCGAGGCCACCATGGCGACAAGGCGGTCCAGGCGCTGTTGCGCCTCGCCGCCGGCTTCCATGATTTCCCGCAATTTGCGCAGGAGAATCCGGGACCCGCCGATGTTGGCTGGACCTGCCATCGCCTCTCAGCGTCCTCCATTGCGGCGCGGCCTCGTCAGGCCGCGTCCAAACCATAGGCCGTGTGCAACGCCCGAACCGCAAGTTCGGTATAGGCGGCGTCGATCAGCACGGAAATTTTGATCTCCGAAGTGGCGATCGCCTCGATATTGATGCCCTTTTGCGCAAGCGCCGCGAACATCGTCCGCGCCACCCCAACTTGGCTTCTCATACCGATGCCTATGACGGAGACTTTGGCCACATCGCGGCGAATGTGGATTTCCTCCACCCCGATCTTCTCGCGCGCAGCCTCGATCGTTTCGGCGGCGCGGGCGGCGTCGCGTTCCGGGCAGGTGAAGACGATATTCTGCCGTTCTGGCTGACGCGCCTCACTTTGAACGATCATGTCGACGTTGACGTTCGCGTCAGCTAGCCGGCCGAAGATGTCGGCGGCGACACCGGGATGATCCTCAACGCCGAGCAACGTGACTTTGGCTTCGTCGCGCGAATAGGCGACGCCGGAAACGACCTGCTTTTCCACGATCTCATCCTCGGGACAAACGAGCGTGCCGGGATTTGGCGCTCCCGGCTCGACAAAACTTGAGAGCACGCGCACCGGCACGCGCTTGGCGAACGCGAGTTCAACCGAGCGCGTCTGCAGCACCTTGGCGCCGAGCGACGCCATCTCGAGCATCTCTTCGTACGAGATTTTCTCAAGCCGCCGCGCCTTGGTGACGATCCGGGGATCGGTGGTGTAGACGCCGTCGACGTCGGTGTAGATGTCGCAACGCTCCGCCCTCAACGCCGCCGCCAGCGCGACAGCGGACGTATCCGAGCCGCCGCGGCCCAAGGTAGTGATGCGGTTGTCTTCGGTGACGCCCTGAAAGCCAGGCACAACCGCAACCACGCCTGCGTCAATCGAAGCCCCGATATCGCCATCCTCGATGTCGCTGATGCGCGCTTTGGAATGGGCATTGTCGGTGCGGAATGGGATCTGCCAATTTTGCCACGAGCGCGCCGGCACACCGAGGCGGCGCAACGCCAGCGCTAGCAAGCCAGTGGTGACCTGCTCACCGGCTGAAACGACCACGTCATATTCGTCATCGAAATCGCGCGCGCCGAGCGCAGCGCCGTTACCGCCTGCGCCGCCAGCACCGCGGGCAAGCCCGACCAGACGATCGGTCTCGCCGGCCATGGCGGAGACCACCACGGCCAAACCACGACCCGCCTTGCGCTCGGCCGCGACCAGGCGCGCAACTCGGGCGATGCGGTCCACGTCGCCCACCGACGTGCCACCAAACTTCATCACCAAACGAGACATGAGACGCGTCGCCGAACCATTGCTGCGGGCGTGAAACGGCCCAAAGCCGGCTCACGGGCGGGCTCTACCATGCTCCGCCGCGACGCGATACCAGCTTGACCCAGGACGTTTCCGCACCGAACTGAACCGCATGGCCAGTACCACGCTCGACCCTGCCGAGATCGCGAAGTTCAACGCGTTGGCGGCCGAATGGTGGAATCCGAAGGGTCCCTTCGGCGCGCTCCATCGGCTAAACCCAGTGCGCCTCCAATTCATCCGTGATTTTGCATTGCGCCACTTCGGCACAAAGCCGGCGCGCGCGTTGGCCGGGCTAGAGGTTCTCGATCTGGGATGCGGCGGCGGTCTCGTTTCGGCGCCGCTGGCGCGCATGGGCGCGAACGTCACGGGGGCCGACGCGGCGCCGGATGCGATCGGCGCGGCGCGCGTCTATGCCGAGCAAGCCGGGCTCGAGATCAGTTTCGAACAGACCAGCGGCGAGGACCTCGTCGCACGTGGCGCAACGTTCGATTTGGTGACTGCGCTCGAGATTGTCGAACACGTGTCCGACGTGACCGCGTTCCTAAGCGCAGCTACAGCGCTGGTGAAACCTGGCGGCGCTTTGGTGCTCTCAACGATCAACCGCACACCGAAGGCGCGCGCGCTCGCCATCGTTGGGGCCGAGCGCATTCTGAAATGGGCGCCGGAAGGCGCACACGATTACGACAAGCTGGTGACGCCCGACGAAATCCGCGCAGGCGCGCCGGAGCTGGACTGGGATGAACCCGTCGGCATCACCTACGCCCCCCTGGGCGCCGGTTGGACGCTGACGACCGACATCTCAGTCAATTACTTGATCGCCGGCGCCCGGCGAGCGGTCCGCTAGACCGCGGTTATGGCTGGGTCGCGCGGCGCACTGGATTGTAACGATCGCGCAAGCGCGTTTGGCGCGAAACCAACGGCTGCTCAGCCCCTTCGATGAACACAGCTGTCGGGGCCGACGTCACCTGCAACGGATCGCCGTCCCAGATCACTACGTCGGCGAGATAGTTGCGCTCAAGCCGGCCAATTTGCGCGCCGACGCCGAAAATCTCCGCTGGTGTCCGCGATACCGCGGAAAACGCCGCATCCCACGGCATGCCATTGGCAACGGCGTTGCCAGCCAGTTGCAGCACCAGCCGGGCCTGGTGCGCGTCGACCGTGCCAGGCGCGGGCGCGATGGCGACCGTGACGCCGGCGGCGTGGAGGAGCGCTGCATTGTCGAGACGCGCCGAGAGCCGTTCCATGCGGTCCGGTAAATTCGACAGCGGGTCGACGATTACCGGGATATCGGCGCGCGCCAAGTCCTCCGCGACTTGCCAAGCTTCAGCGCCACCGTGAATGGCGAAGCGCATGCTCGGATTGGCCCGTTTGAAGCGGATGAGCCGACGAATGTCTGCGGCGTTCTCGACGTGAACCAGGAAGAGCCCCTGCCCGCGCGCGAATGGTTGCAGCGCGGCGGCGTCGAGCTCGTTGAGCACCGCCCCGCCCTGGCCGCTGCGGTAGCGGCCAGGATACTCGCGCGCGTCGCGCAGCGCAGCCTCGAACGCCGGCCACACTGCGGCGCGTGAGCCGCCGGTGCGGCGTGCGCCGACCTCTCCCAGTTCAACGACCATGAAGGCGCTTTGGCGGAAGACGCTGTCGTCACCCCCGTCGAGCGACACGAGCGCGCCACGGCCACCAAACATCGTTGCGGTGCTGGATGGCGCGATGGCGGCGCGGGTGACCCCTTCCATGCGGGTGACGGCGATCGCAGTCACGCCGGGATTGAACGCGCGGCCAGCGTCGGCGGAGGCGGCGACCAAGGCGCCCTCGACGTTGGCGTCATTCTGCGCGCCGGAGCCGGAGATTTCCGACAAGCCGATTTCGCTCATTGCAGCGAAGGCGCCGGCGGTTACGTAACGGCCTTGCGCTTCAACTACGCGGGCGCCACGCGGCGCAGCAATGTTGGCGCCGACAGCGCTGATGCGGCCGTCGATGATCAGCACGTCGCCATTCTCGATGGTGCCGGCCGCGCCATTGGTGACCACGCGGCCATCGCGGATGAGCACAGTTTCAGCGGCGGCCGGCGCGACCAGCATCATTGCCAGAAGGAGTGCGGAGATGAACTTCATTGCGCGCGCTCCCGATAGGTTTGGCCAAGTTCGAAGTCGGAGGGCGGATCGACCAGCGCGCCGCGCTCATAGATCAGAGCACCATCGATATAGACACGCTCCGCCACGGCGTAGCTGGAGAGCGGATCCGCCGACCATACAACGACATCGGCGCGTCGGCCGGCCTCCAGCGTGCCGGTTTCCTCGTCGATGTGCAGCGCACGGGCTGGATTGCGGGAGAGCCACGTCCACGCTTCGGCGCGGGTGATCTCGACGCCCGCCCGGCGGCCATCCGCTAGCGCTTTGGCGGCTTCCTGGTTCAAGCGTTGAATACCGACTTCGCTGTCCGAGTGAACGATGGCGCAACCGCCGCCAGCGTGAACGAAGGGAATGTTCTCGCGAATGCCGTCATAGGCTTCGATCTTAAAGCCCCACCAATCGGCCCACATCGCGGCGCAAATATCTTCGCGCACCAGGAGGTCGGTAATCTTGTAGGCTTCGACAGCATGGTGAAACGCGGCGATCTCGAAGTCGAACTCGTGCGAGATTTCGATGGCGTTGGCCATCTCGTCGGCGCGGTAGCAGTGCCATTGCAACAGGATGTCGCCGTTCAGAACGCCGGCAAGCGTTTCCATTTCGAGATCGCGATCCGGCGGTTCGCCCTCGCCGTTCTCGGCGCTTTCCAGCTGGCGCGCGTAACGCCGCGCGTTGATGAAGGCTTGGCGATAACCCGCGACGTTACCCATACCTGTGGAGGGGGAGGAATTGCGGCCGCCGTACACGCGCGCCGGGTTCTCGCCACAGGCCATTTTTAGCGAATGCGGCGCGTCGGGGAATTTCATTTCTTGCACAGTGCGCGCACCTAGCACCGGACGGAGCGTAACGCCGCGGCCGCCGAAGAGATTGGCCGATCCTGGCAGGACATGCAGCGTGGTGATGCCGCCGGCGACGGCGCGCAGGAAGCCCGGGTCTTGCGGCCACACCGAATGCTCAGCCCAGACTTCAGCGGTGTTCGGTTGCGTCGCCTCGTTGCCGTCCGACGTCGCGCTAATGCTGGGCGAGGGATAAACGCCCAAGTGCGAGTGCGCGTCGATGATGCCTGGCGTTACGAAACGGCCGGCCCCGTCGATAATCGTCGCGCCCTCGGGCGCGCTTAGGCCGGCGCCGACCGAAACGATGCGGCCGTCCTGCATCAGCACATCGGCGCCAGCTAATTCGGCGCCGTTGCCGTCAAACACTGTGGCGCCGCGGATCAGCGTGGGAGTGGAGGGGCGCGGCGTATAGGTCGACGCGAACGGGAGCGGGCCATCGTCCGCCTCGTCCTCGGTCGTCGGCGTGGTTGCACAAGCGGCCAACGCCAAACTCGCGACCAGCGCGACAAACGGATGCAATGTGGACCGCATGAACCCTCCCCTCTGAGCTGCGCCATCAGAGAGGCTTCCATGCAGCCAAACAAGGGCTTGCACGCGTTTCGGGAGAATCTTGCGACGGAAGGCTGCGATGTCAGATGACGCGCTCGACGCCCCGCGCGGCCTTGAGCGCGGCGCGCGCCGCGGGATTGGCCGGCGCCATTGTCTTGGTGGCGAGTTCCACTTCCCGGCCGTCCTTCAGTTTCAGGATGAGACGCAAAGGTCGCGCCTCCCCGGCATTGGCTTTGGGTAAGGCCAGAAGCGTCTGCGCCAGCAGATCCAGCGGCGCGCCTTCCTTTAGGATAATGCGCAAATCCTCGGTAGTGCGGGCCTCCGCCGCTTCAACGGGCTCAAACGAATCCGCCGCAATGCGGGCATCGCCATCGCGCCAGCGCACGCGGGCGCGAAAGACAAAGGGCTTGCCGACCTGCAGCACATCGCGCGCCGCATCGACATTCTCCGGCATCACCATTGGCTCGAAATCGCCGGTCGGATCGGAGAGGCCAACGAAGGCTAGCGTGCCGCCGGATTGCGCGGGGCGGTACTGCACGCGGCGAACGACGCCGGCCATCAAATAGGAGCGCTGCTCAGTTTCCCCTTCATCGAGGATGTCGCGATAACTCATGTAGCGATCGCCCGCGTCGACGAAGAAGTCAGATAGCGGGTGACCAGAAAGGTAGAAGCCGACGCTTTCACGTTCAGCGTCCAAGCGGTCCTGCGCCGACCAAGTCGGCGCTTTTGGGAAGGCCGGGCGCGCGCTTGGCTCCTCGGAGCCAAACAGACTGGCCTGCGCGCTGATGCGTTCTTCGGTGACCCGCTGCGCGTACGCAACGAGCGTTTCGCACGCCGCCAAAGCGCGGGCGCGATCGGGCTCCATGCAATCGAAGGCGCCCGATTTGGCGAGGTTCTCGAGTTGACGCCGATTGATGGCCTTCGGATCGAGCCGCTCGGCAAAATCGTAGAGCGCTTTAAATGGTCCGCGCGCGTTGCGCTCGGCAACCACCGCCTCCATGGCGTTGACGCCGACGTTGCGCACCGCGCCAAGAGCATAACGCACCGCCACAGCGCCATCCTCAAGCGGCTCCACGCTGAAATCCGCCTCGGACTTGTTAAGGTCCGGCGGCAGCAGCGGCAGGCCGAGGCGGCGCGCGTCCTGGTGGAAGCTGGCAAGCTTGTCGGAATTCGAAATGTCGAGGCTCATTGAGGCGGCTGTGAAGTCGACCGGATAGTGCGCCTTCAGATAGCCAGTCTGATACGCGATGACGGCGTAAGCGGCAGCGTGCGACTTGTTGAAGCCGTAGCCGGCAAATTCTTCGACCAAGTCGAAGATGTGCGAGGCGAGGTTCTCATTGACGCCCTTTTCCTTGGCGCCGTCGATAAAGCGCGACTTCTGCTTCGCCATTTCCGCTGGCTGCTTCTTGCCCATGGCGCGGCGTAGCAAGTCGGCTTCGCCCAGCGAGTAGCCGGAGAGCACCTGGGCGATCTGCATCACCTGTTCTTGATAGACGATGACGCCGTATGTCTCTTCCAAGATGGGTTTCAGCGTTTCGTGCAGATAGTCCGGCTGCTCACGGCCGTGCTTCACGTTGGCGAAGCGGTCGATGTTCTTCATCGGGCCTGGGCGATAGAGCGAGATCAGCGCGATGACGTCCTCGAGGCACGTCGGCTTCACCTTGCGCAGCGTGTCGCGCATGCCCTGACCTTCGAGTTGGAAAACGCCGAAGGTCAGACCAGACTGCATCAACTCATAGGTTTTCTCGTCATCATAGCCGGTGTCCTCCAAATCGACGGTGATGCCGCGTTGTTTCAGAAATTTCATCGCGCGATCGATAACGGTCAGCGTTTTCAGTCCGAGGAAGTCAAATTTAACCAGGCCGGCGGCTTCAACCCACTTCATATTAAATTGGGTGGCCGGCAGATACGCGCGCGGATCGCGATAAAGCGGCACCAGTTCGATCAGCGGCCGGTCGCCGATGACGACGCCGGCGGCGTGCGTGGAGGCGTTGCGGTAAAGTCCCTCCAGCTGCAGCGCCGTATCGATCAGATCGCGCACTTCGGATTCGTTCTTGCGCGCCTCTTTCAGGCGCGGCTCGAGGTCGAGCGCGTCTTTCAGCGTGACCGGGTTCGCGGGGTTCGCCGGAATGAGCTTTGCCAGCTTGTCGACTTGGCCAAATGGCAACTGCATGACGCGGCCAACGTCGCGCACCACGGCGCGCGCTTGCAGCGTGCCGAAGGTAATGATGTGGGCGACGCGGTCTTCGCCGTATTTGTTCTTGACGTAATCGATGACCTCGCCGCGGCGCTCCTGACAGAAGTCGATATCGAAGTCCGGCATCGACACGCGCTCGGGGTTGAGGAAGCGCTCAAACAGCAGCCCGAAACGCAACGGATCGAGATCGGTAATCGTGAGCGCCCAGGCGACGACGGAGCCGGCGCCGGAGCCGCGCCCCGGGCCGACCGGGATGTCGTTCGACTTCGCCCATTTGATGAAGTCCGAGACGATTAGGAAGTAGCCCGGAAACTCCATCTGCGTGATGACGTTGAGTTCGTATTCAAGCCGCTTCCAGTAATCCTCTTCCGGCGCGGCGAGCCGGTCGCCTAACACCTTCAGCCGCGCCTTAAGCCCAGCTTCGGCTTGCGCCTTCAACTCCGCCGGCTCGTCGCGGCCCTTCTTGGTGCTGAAGCGCGGCAGAATGGGTTTGCGCTTTTCGACACGAACCGCGCAGCGGCGCGCCACTTCGGTAGTGCTGGCAATCGCTTCCGGCAGATCGGAGAAGAGCTGCGCCATCTGCTCGGCGGTTTTGAAATAGTGCTGCTCTGTGACGCGCGGACGATCCTCTTCGCCGAGATAGGATGATGCCGCGATGCACATCAGCGCATCGTGGGGACGGTGGCCGCTCTGCTTCTCGAAGCGAATATCGTTCGTGGCAATCAGCGGCAGACCGCGCGCGTAGGCAATCTCGATCAGCGCCGCCTCTGTCTCCGCCTCGATGCGCTCGCCGTGCCGCTGTAGTTCGACGTAAAGCCGGTTCGCGAACGCGGCCTCCAGCCGCTTGATGGCTTCTTCGACGATGTCGCTTTTGCCTTCGCTCAGCAGCATCGCAAAGGCGCCCTCGCCGCCGCCAGTGAGCGCGATGAGGCCCTCGCTGTGTTCCAAAAGGCGCGCGAACGGTACGTTAGGCTCTTCGTGCGAGTCTGCATCGAGAAAGGCCGCGCTTGAGAGGCGCATGAGATTGGCGTAGCCGGCGGTGCTTTGCGCCAGAAGCGCGATCTGGCCCGAGACGCCGTTTGGTTCGCGCACGTCGAGTGCAAGCCCGATGATCGGCTGGACGCCAGCTTCGACGGCGGACTCGGAAAATTCCAGTGCGCCGAACAGATTGTTGGAGTCGGTCAGCCCAAGCGCCGGCATCTCGTGCTTGGCGGCGAGCTTGGTCAGCCCCTTCACCTGGATGGCGCTTTGCAGCAGTGAGTAAGCCGACCGGGCGCGCAGGTGGATAAAGGGTTGGGGCATCTGATTCTCTCTGCCCCGAAGATAGGCGTGTTGCCGCCGCTTCCGAAGCCCCTAGCTGCGCCGCACCAGCTTGCCGTGATCCAGCGACAGCACCCGGTCCATGTATTTCGCCAGCTCCATATTGTGGGTGGCGATCAGCGCGGCTGCGCCTTCCTTTCGCACGAGGTCGGAGAGCGCGGCGAACACCACCGTAGACGTGTCGGGATCGAGGTTGCCGGTTGGCTCGTCAGCGAGGATCAACACCGGCTTGTTGATCATGGCGCGGGCGATGGCGACACGTTGCTGCTCGCCGCCTGAGAGCTGCGCCGGCTGGTGACGAATGCGATCCTTCAGCCCCATGACGCCAAGCAAACGCTCCGCCTCCGCCATCGACTCGCGGCGCGGGCGCCCGGCAATGAGCGCCGGCAGCGCCACGTTATGAATGGCGTCGAATTCCGGCAGTAAATGGTGGAATTGATAAACGAAGCCAATTCTGTTGCGCCGAATCTCAGTGCGCTGATCTTCGTTGAGGTCCCAGGCCGAGACGCCACCGATGCGGACTTCCCCGCCGCTCGGCCGTTCCAGCAAGCCGGCGGCATGAAGCAACGATGACTTCCCCGACCCGGACTGGCCAATGAGCCCGACGATTTCGCCCTGCGCGATATCGAGATCGGCGCCGGCGAGCACGGTGAGCTGGCTGTCGCCGGATTGATAGCGGCGCTCGAGCCCCGCAAGCGTGAGCACTGACGGGCGGCTCGTGTTGATGGCTTCACTCATAGCGCAGCGCCTCCACCGGATCGAGACGAGACGCCCACCACGCCGTCAGCGCGGTCGCAGAGAAAGTGAGAGCGATGGTGAAGAACGAAATGATGGCGACCTCCGACCACTCGACCTTCGCTGGAAGCGATTCGAGCGAATAGACGGTGCCCGGGAAGACATCGAATCCGGTCACTGCCGAGATGAAATTCTGTATCGGCCCGATAAACAGACAGAAGCCGACGCCAATCGCTAGGCCAACGGCGAGGCCGATGATGCCGACCGAAGCGCTGGCCATGAAGAACACGCGCAAAATCGCGCCGCGCGTCGCGCCCATGGTGCGGACAATGGCGATGTCGCGGCTCTTCAGTTTCACCATCAAGATGAGGCCGGTGACGATGTTCAGCGCCGCGATGGCGACGACCACCATGAAGATGAGGCGCATCACATTGCGCTCCACCACCAGCGCGTCGGCCAAGCCCTGGCTGTTGGCTCGCCAATCGTAGAGCATGAGTTCCGGGCCGAGCCGCGAGCGCAACTCCATCATCGCCGGCACCGTGCGATCAGGGTCTTCGATGCGGATCTCGACCACGTCGGCGCTGTCGCCGCGATTGAACAGAATCTGCGCTTGCTCCAGCGGCATGTAGACGAGGATCGAGTCAAACTCGGACATGCCGACGCTGAACACACCGCCGATCAGGAACGATTTCCGCCGTGGGGTGAAGCCGAACGGCGTACTCGCCCCCTGCGGCGCCACGATCGAGAACGCCATGCCTTCGCCGACGCCGAGCGACGCGGCGAGGCGGTCGCCAACCAGGATCGTTGGCGCTTCGATGCCCTCAAAGCCTTCAAGCGTGCCGCCCGAGCGAATGCTTTCCGAGACCAGCGGCAACTCAGCTAACTCTTCACGCGGAATGCCGCGCACTAGGATACCGGCGGCTCGGCCATCGACCGTGGCGAGCGCCTGCTCGTTGATCAGCGGCGTGACGTGAAGCACCCCCGGCGCCTCCGACGCTTCGCGCATGATGCGGTCTATCTCCGGCATCGGCATGCCGCGGACGTCGACATAGATGTGGCCGTTAACGCCAAGGATGCGCGACAGCAGCGTCTCGCGGAAACCGTTCATCACCGACATGATGATGATCAGCGCCGATACCGCGAGCGCGATGGCGACAACCGAGATCACCGAAATCAGCGCGACGCCGCCGTGCTGGCGGCGGGCGCGGAGGTAGCGGCCTGCGAGCATGCGCTCGAACAGGCCGAAGGGTTTGCTGTTTCCGCTCATCAATAAGCCCGCGCGATCAGAATTTCTTCTACGGCGGGCTGGCCGGTGAAGATGCAAATGCCAAACGACGAAGGCTGTGCCAGCGGCGCATTGCGGATGGTCAGCTTCAAGGCTTTCAGACGAGTCCCCACCTCTTCCAGCGCCGCGCCAGTAGGACGTGACCAGGCGACGCGCGCCCAGCCCCTAAACTCGCCCTCATTGTCGCCGGTTCCATAATACCGTTCGACATCGGCGAAGGTTTTGAGGTCAGCGCTAATATTTGCGTCCAAGCGCGCCTTGGCCTCGTTGAACAACTCGGTCTGCGCCGCCTCCAACAGGCCGGCAACTTGGTCGATGAAGTCAGCGCGCGGCAGCGTGTGCGACTTGATCTTTTCGCCTTCCCGCAAAGCGTTGCGCTTGATGAACGTGACATTGCCGCCAGCGGCGTCACGCGGGCCGATTTCGCAGATGATCGGCGCACCGCGACGGACCCAATCCCAGCGTTTATCAGCGGGGCGCGCATCTTTGATATCGACATAGGCGCGCACGGGCGAATTGAACGCGCTTTGCTTGTTCAAGTCCGTAGCCAGCGCGGCGCAATAATCTTTCAGTTCGGCGTCTTCGGGTTTGCCGCGCAGCATCGGGACGATGACGATCTGGCGCGGGGCCGCCGCGGGCGGCGTGCGCAGGCCGTCATCGTCGCCGTGGGTCATCACCACGCCGCCGATCATGCGCGTGGACATGCCCCAGCTGGTGGTGTGCGCGAGTGACTGGCCGCCTTCTTTGTCCTGGTAACGAATGTTCTGCGCTTCGGCGAAATTGGTGCCGAGATAATGCGAGGTGCCGGCTTGCAGCGCCTTGCCATCCTGCATCATCGCTTCGATCGAATAGGTGCGGACCGCGCCGGGGAAGCGTTCGTTCTCCGGCTTCTCACCGACGACCACCGGGATGGCCAGAAAATCCTCCGCCAAGCTCCGATAGAGTTCGAGCGCGAGCATCGTCTCTTCCATCGCGTCAGCTTCGTCGACGTGGGCGGTGTGGCCCTCCTGCCAGAGAAACTCGGACGTGCGCAGAAAGAGACGCGTGCGCATCTCCCAACGCATCACGTTGGCCCACTGGTTCAGCTTCAGCGGCAGATCGCGATACGATTTGATCCAACGGCTGAACGCATCACCGATGATCGTCTCCGAAGTTGGGCGAATGATCAGCGGCTCAGTCAGCTCCGCTTCGGGATCAGGCTTCAGCTCACCATCGATCAGCTTCAGGCGATGGTGCGTCACCACCGCCATCTCCTTGGCGAAACCCTCAACGTGCTCGGCCTCCTTCGCAAAGAACGAGAGCGGAATCAGAAGCGGGAAATAGTAATTGTCGTGACCGGTCTCTTTGATACGCCGATCCAGTTCCCCCTGGATGCGCTCCCACAAGCCCATGCCCCAGGCTTTGATGATCATGCTGCCGCGCGTCGGGGAATTCTCCGCCAGGTCGGCCTCGCGCACGACGGCCTGATACCATTCCGGAAAATCTTCGGCCCGCGTGACCTTTAGCGCATGCATATTAGGGCAGTCCTTTCGGGCGCTTGGATAGACTGAGCCGCCGCCCTCGGCAACGCGCCTATTGGGCCCGCATGTCCCAGAGATCGACGCTGACGGCCCAGGCGATGCCAAGCCACACAATCGCCGCGATCCCTGTCGCCAGCAGCACCTTTAGCCGCAGCTGGTGTGACTTTGGGGCGCCGCGTTCGACCCCAGGGACGGTCTGCTCATCGCTCTCGTGTGGGCTTTGGGCGCCGAACGGCAGCATCGTGAAAAACGCCAGCCACCAACAGATGACGTAGATCGCGATCCCCAGGAACAGGGTCATGCGTGGCTACTCTTGGGCGTTTCCATCAATTCGATCAGAACGCCGTTCGAGTTGCGGGGATGGATGAAGATCACCGGCGTGCCGTGTGCGCCAATGCGCGGCTCGTTCAGCACCTTGGCGCCGCGGACAACCATCTCGTCACGGGCGGCGTAAATATCAGGCACCTCGAAGCAAACGTGGTGCTGACCGCCGGCGGGGTTCTTCGCCAGGAAATTACGGATCGGGCTGTCTTCGCCCAGCGGCTCGATCAGTTCGATCTGCGAATTGGGCAGGTTTACAAAAGCGAACTTGACGCCCTGCGCCGCCAGCTCCTGCGTTTCCGTCACGTCGCTTTCCGCAACGCCATAGAGCTCGCGATAAACCGCTTTCGCCGCCTCAATGGAAGGCACGGCGATCCCCACGTGGTTAAGTCTACCGATCATTGTCCTGCTCCCGTCCCGGGCGCAGTTTAAAGCCGCAGCACCGAAACGTCGACAAGCGGACGCTTGCGCCACAGCTTTTCTGCAGATTTGCGCACTGCGCGCATCAGCGCACCTTCGATGGCTTCGTCGTCGTCACGGTCTGCATGCGAGAGCTTCGCAAAAGCCGCGCTGGCGCTGCGTTCCAGCTCCTCCAGCGCCAATTCCATATCGTCTTCTTCGGTCATCGTAAGCCCACGCACCGACACGTTAGGTCCCGCCATCAGCGCATTTTTCGCGCTCACGGCGAGTGCGACATTGACGGCGCCCTCGGCGCCCAAGCGGCGGCGGTCCTTAAGGGCGTCATCCTCAGTTTCGATAATGGTGCTGCCGTCGACGTAGAGGCGCCCTGCCGGCACTTCGTCGATCAGCACCGCCGGACCCGGCGCAAGGCGGATCAGGTCGCCGTTGTTCGGCGCGATCGTCTCCGGGATTTGCAGCGATTGGGCGAGTTTTACGTGTTCGCGGATGTGGCGCATCTCGCCATGCACCGGCACCGCAATGCGTGGGCGCGCCCAGCTATACATCTGGCGAAGCTCATCGCGCGCCGGATGTCCGGAGACATGCACCGGCTGATCGTCAGCCGTGATCAGTTCGACGCCCCGGCTAATGAAGGCTTCGTACAGCGAATGAATCGCCGCCTCGTTGCCAGGGATAACGCGGGACGAGAAAATCACCGTGTCGCCCTTGCGCAGCGACACGTTGCGATGATCGCCGCGGGCAATGCGCGACAGCGCCGCGCGCGCTTCGCCTTGGCTGCCCGTGCAGAGGAAGAGCACTTTGTGGTCCGGCAGCGTGCCCGCGTCGTCTTCATCGATGACTTGCGGCGAGTCTTGGAGCAGGCCGACACTTTTGGCCGCATTGTAGATGCGGTGCATCGAGCGGCCGACCAGGCATGGCGTCCGCCCCGCGAGCCGAGCTGCATGAAGCGCCGTTTCCACTCGCGCCACGTTCGATGCGAAAGCGGTGACCGCGACACGGCCGGTGCACTTGCCGATCACTTCGGTGAGCTTTTCGCGCACATCGGCTTCCGAACCGGTCGTGCCTTCCACAAACACGTTGGTGCTATCACACACCATCGCCAGCACGCCCTCCTCCGCCATCTGGCGCAGTTTGGCCTCGTCGGTGACTTCGCCGATCAACGGGTTGGGATCGAGCTTCCAGTCCCCCGTATGCCAGACAAGGCCAAGCGGCGTACGGATGGCGAGTCCGTTCGGCTCTGGAATCGAATGCGTCAGCGTGACGAAATCGATCTCGAACGGGCCGAGCGTAAGCTGACCCTTAAGAGGAATTTCAGTGAGCGGCACTTTCTCAATCAGGCCATGCTCGCGCAGCTTTTCGCGAATCAGCGCGGCGGTGAACGGCGTCGCGTAGCACGGCGCTTTGAGGCGCGGCCACAGCCACCCCAACGCACCGATATGATCCTCATGCGCGTGCGTCAGCACGATGCCGATAATATTGTCGCGCACTTCTTCCAGATACGTCGGGTCCGGCAGAATGAGATCGATACCGGGCGTGGTATCTTCGCGCCCGAAGGTGACGCCGATATCGACGACAATCCACTTACGCGCGTCCGGCGGGCCGTAGCCGTAAGCGTTCAGATTCATTCCGATCTCGCCCGAGCCGCCGAGCGGCAAGAATACGAGTTCGTCGTCTGGTGCTGGTTTTTTCAAAGCTGGCCGCCGTTGCGCCTGAATATTTCCAGCAGCCCACGTGATGTCAGGTCCTGGTCGAAATGGTCGATGGTTGGAAACGCACCCTCAAACAGAGACGCCACACCACCGGTTGCGATCGTCTTCATCGGCTTGCCGTACTCCGCACGGATGCGCCGGCATATGCCTTCGATCATTTCGATCGATCCCCAATAAATACCTGATTGCATGGCGCTCACCGTATCCTTGCCGATCACGCGGCCCGGATCGCGGATTTCCACGCGCGGAAGGCGCGCCGCCGCTTCATGCAACGCCTGCAGCGACAGATTGATCCCCGGTAAGATGACCCCGCCTTCAAATGCGCCATCAGCGCCCACGATATCGAATGTTGTCGCCGTGCCGCTGTCGATGACGATGGCTGGGCCGCCGTACTGGACGAAAGCACCTACGGCGTTGACCAAACGATCCGCGCCCGCCTCGTTGGGTTTATCGATGCGGACCTCGATCCCGAGCTTCAGGCCATCCTCGCCAATCACCATGGGCTCGGCGCCGATATAGCGCCGCGAGAGATTGCGCAGATTGAACAGCGCCTGCGGCACCACCGTCGAGATAATGCAGGCGGTGATGTCGGAGAACGAAAGGCCGGAGAGCGCCATGATCTGCGTGAGCCACGGGGCGTACTCGTCGGCAGTGCGCGTCGTATCCGTCGAGGCGCGCCATTGCGCACGCCACGTCTGGCCGTCCCAGACGGCGAACTTGGCGTTGGTGTTGCCGACATCAATGGCAAGGAGCATGGGATCAAGCCGCGTTTGGAAGGAAGACATCGCCAGCCGCAATCAAGCGGCGGCCAGTGACCGTTTCGAGTTCGAGTTCGCCGCGAGGCGACAGGCCGACAATGCGGCCCTCGATGGTTTGCTCACCCTGCAACACACGGACCTCGCGGCCAAGGCCATGCGCGCGCTGCAGCCAAGCTTGGCGCAGCGGTTCGAAGCTTTCGCGTTCCAGGCGTGCGGCCCAATTCTCGAGCCGCGACCGCAAGGCGGCGAGAAAAGCGAGCGCCTCTGGCGCTGGCGCGTCCGGCGGCAAGATGGCGCGCAAGCTGATGGTGGGTTGATCGATCGCTTCGGGCGCGGCGGCGAGGTTCACGCCGAACGCCAGCGCCACCCACGTCTCCTGGGTGTCCAGCGCGCCAGAGTCGAGCATGATTCCGGCCGCCTTAGCGCTATCGATGAAGACGTCATTTGGCCACTTGAGCGCAGCGCTGCCGGCGCCGACGATGGAATCAATCGTCTCGGCGATGGCGACGCCGGTGGCGAAACCCAGCAGTGCGATGTTCGCGGGTGGCTGACGCGTGGCGAACAGATAGGTCGCCAGCAGATTGCCGTCGAGCGAGGCCCAGTTGCGGCCCCGTCTCCCGCGGCCGGCGGTTTGGCGCTTGGCGACAAGCCAGACCGGCCCTCCCTCGCCACGTTCGGCACGGCGGCGCGCCTCCAGAATGGTGGAGTCGATCTCGTCGAAGACCTCGACCGGCGCGCGCCCGTCGATCATCGAACCTGCCTTCTCAAAAGCTCATCCGCACCGCCGCCTCGGCCCAGCCTTCGACCATGCCGAGCAACACGACCAAAACCGGGAACGTCAGCGCGGCTGCCGCCGTCGCCGTCACCATGATCGTCCCGCTCGGCGCCTGCAACTGGCCTACCGGCGGTGCGAACCAAATCGAGGCGAGGAGGCGCAAATAATAAGCTGCGGCCACCACGGCGGCGACGCCGCCAAGAACGGCTAGCCAGATCAGGCCGGCGTCGACCGCAGCGCCGAACACCAGCAGCTTGCCGATAAAACCCGCAAACGGCGGAATGCCGGCGATGGAGAAGAGCAGCATCGTGAACAGCGCCGCCATCCACGGACGCCGCTGCGCCATGCCAGCCATGTCGGCCACCGTCTCGGCTGGCTCACCGTCCCGGCGCATCGCGAGGATCAGCGCGAACAGGCCGATATTGGCTGGCAGATAGAGCGCCATGTAGATGAGCGCGGAAGACGCGCCCATTTCGCCGCCGCTGGCGACGCCCATCAGCGCAAAGCCCATGTTGCCAATCGACGAATACGCCATCAAGCGCTTCAGATTGGTCTGGAGCAGCGCCGCCACCGATCCCCACACCATCGAGATCGCCGACAGCGCCATCACCACTTGCTGCCATTGGTCCTGCATGGCGGCGAATGGTTCGTAGAGAACGCGCACCATCAGCGCGAGCGCCGCTACTTTCGGGGCGGCGGCGAAGAAGGCCGTGACCGGCGTCGGCGCGCCTTCGTAAACGTCAGGCGTCCACATATGGAACGGCGCGGCCGACATCTTGAAGCCGAGCGCGCAGAGCATCAGCACCAGGCCGAACAGCAAGCCAACGCCGCCAGCACCCTCGCCCACCGCCGACGCAATCGCGTCAAAGCGGATAGAGCCAGTGAAGCCGTAGACGAAAGAGGCGCCGAACAGCAGCAGGCCGGACGAGATCGCGCTGAGCACGAAGTATTTGAGACCCGCTTCGGATGAACGCGCATCGTCGCGGCGCCAGGCGGCGAGCACGTAAGCGGCCAAGCTTTGCAGTTCGACGCCCACATAAAGACTGATCAGGTCCTGCGCCGAGACCATGACGAACATGCCAAGCACGGCGAGCGCGATCAGGATCGGAAATTCGAACCGTTGCTCGCGCGTGCTGATGAAGTGGTCGGCCCCGAGCGCGAGGGTCGCCGCGGCGGAGAAAGCGATCAGCGCCTTGGCGAACACGGCGACGCCGTCGACCACCATGGCGCCTTGGAAAATCTCAACAGGCGCCAGGGTGCCAAAGCCAATAGACAGCGCGCCGGCGGCGACGATCACAGCAAACCCAACGAAGCACAGGAAGCCGAACGCCCGGTCCTTGAACCAAGCGCCGACCACGGCGCCCGCCAGCGCGAACCCGACCAGCAACAGCTCCGGCCAAGCCAGAGCTAGTGATTGCGTGAGGTCCGTCATGTGCGAATTCATGGCGCGCCTCCGGCAAACGCCGTGGAAATCGCCAGCGCCGAGTTCTGGGTGAAATCGAGGACGTAACCAGGGGCGAGGCCCATGACCAAAGTGGCGAGGATGAGCGGCACAAACGTGATCCACTCGCGCGCATCGAGGTCGCTAATCTTATCGAGCTTCGGGTTCTCAATCGTGCCGAACGCGACCTTGCGATAGAGCGTCAGTGCGTAGGCGGCGGAAAGAATGACGCCGAGCGCCGCGCCCGCCGCCACCCAGGCGTTGACCTGGAAGGCGCCGACCATGGTGAGTATCTCACCCGGAAAGCCGCTCGTCCCCGGCAGGCCGACATTGCCCATCGTGAACAGCATGAAGATCGCGGCGTAAACCGGCATCCTGTTTACCAAGCCGCCATAGAAGGCGATCTCGCGTGTGTGCATGCGGTCGTAGACCACGCCGACGCAGAGGAAGAGCGCGCCCGAGATGATGCCATGCGACAGCATCTGGAAGATGGCGCCCTGGATGCCCTGCTCATTGCCGCTGAATATGCCCATGGTGACAAAGCCCATGTGCGCGACTGATGAATAGGCGATCAGCTTCTTCATATCGAGCTGGCGGAAGGCCACCAGCGACGCCCAGACGATGGCGATCACCGAGAGCGCGAACACGAACGGCGTGAAGAAATGCGACGCGTCCGGAAACATCGGCAGCGAGAAGCGCAGGAAGCCGTAGCCGCCCATCTTCAACAGGATCGCCGCCAGCACCACCGACGCCGCCGTCGGCGCCTCAACGTGCGCGTCGGGCAGCCAAGTGTGGACCGGCCACATCGGCATCTTCACCGCGAACGAAGCGAAGAAAGCAAGCCACAGCCAAATCTGAATGTCCGGGCTGAAACCGCCCGATTGCGCGAACTCTGTCAGCGCCGGGATGAATGACGGGTTCTCGATCCCGGCATTCCGCGCCATCGCGATCATGGCGACGATGGCCACCAGCATCAGCAGCGAGCCGAGTAGCGTGTAGAGGAAGAATTTGAACGCCGCATACACGCGCCGCTCACCGCCCCACACCCCGATGAGGATGAACATCGGGATGAGGCCGCCTTCGAAGAAGATGTAGAAGAGGATGATGTCCTGCGCGCAGAAGACGCCGATCATCAGCGTCTCCAGGATCAGGAACAGCACCATGTAGCTGGAGACCTGTTTCTCAATCGACCAGCTCGCGAGAATGCAGAGCGGCGTCAGAAATGTGGTCAGCATGACGAGCGACATCGCCAGCGTATCGACGCCCATAGCGTAACTGGCGCCGAACGCCCACGGGATGTTTTCGGTGAGCTGGTAGTCAGGGTTGTTCGGGTCGAACGCCGCGAACGCGAAGAGCGAAACGATGAACGTCGCGATCGTGAACAGCAGCGTTAGCACACGGACAGCATTGTCGTAGCCAGGATTGGCGCCGCGCGCCGACATCCGCGACAACAGGATCAGCAACGCCCCCGCCGCCGGCAGGAACGTCACCACCGAAAGCATAGGCCAGCCGGCCACAAGCTCGCTCATGGCGCGCCTCCGATGCCGGCGAAGATCGCATAGGCGCCGAAAGCGACCGCGGCGATCAGCATGACGAAGCTATAGTGGAACACAAACCCGGTCTGAACGCGGCGCAAGCCGCGCGAGAGCATGCGCGAGGCGGAGGTCACACCATCCGGCCCGAGACCGTCGATAATCTTCTGGTCGCCCACCTTCCAGAAGAGATCGCCAATCGCGCGGGCGCCCTTCACGAAGATGAAGTTGTAGATCTCGTCGAAGTACCACTTGTTATAAAGGAAGGCCCAAACCGGCCCCTTCGCCATCGCCTTCGCGGCGCCCGGCTTCCACAGATAGAAAAGCACGGCGAAAACAAAACCGATCACGGTGACGACGAGCGGCGCCCAGATCACCCAATCCGGGAAGTCATGATGCTCGCCGTGCGCCAATGGGATGGTATGGCCCCAGAAGCCTTCGGCGTGCGCGCCGAGGAAGTACGGCGCGAAGATCGCACCGGCGGCGATGGCGCCAGCGGCGAGAACGAAGAGCGGGATCAACATCACCCACGGCGATTCATGCGCCGGCGCCGAGCCATCGGCGGGCTTTGCATGCGCGTGGTGATCGTCATGGTGCGCGGCTGGCGACATCGCCTCTTCGTGGCCTTCTTGCGTGTGCCCGTGCGCGTGGTCGTCGTGATGGTCCGGGTTGCCGCGGAATTTGCCTTCGAAAGTCATGAACGCAAGGCGCCAGGAATAGAAGCTGGTCAGCAGCGCCGCCGAGACGCCGCACCAAAACGCGAACTGCGCGCCGATGCCGTGCGAGCCGTAAGCGGCTTCGATGATCGCGTCTTTGGAATAGAAGCCGGCAAAGCCGCCGAGGCCAGGAATGCCGAAGCCAATCAGCGCGAAGGTGCCGATCAGCATCATCGCCCAGGTGATCGGCATAGGTTTGCGGACGCCGCCCATGTAGCGCATGTCCTGCTCGTGGTGCATGCCGTGAATGACGGAGCCGGCGCCGAGGAAGAGCAGCGCCTTGAAGAACGCGTGCGTAAACAGGTGAAACATCGCCGCGTTGTAGGCCCCGACACCGGCGGCGAAGAACATGTAGCCGAGCTGCGAGCAGGTCGAATACGCAACGACACGCTTGATGTCGTTTTGCGCGAGGCCAACCGTGGCGGCGAAAAGCGCTGTCGTCCCCCCTACGATGGTGACGAAGCCGCTCGCCAGCGGCGCCATGTGATAAAGTTCTCCCAGCCGGCAGACCATGAAGACGCCGGCGGTGACCATAGTGGCGGCGTGGATCAGTGCGGAGACCGGCGTTGGGCCCTCCATCGCGTCCGGCAACCATACGTGCAGGAAGAACTGCGCCGACTTGCCCATCGCGCCGATGAACAACAAGAACGCCACCAACTCGACGGCGGGCAGCGTCAGCTCGCCCAGCACCAGCGCTTGGTTTGCAAGCCGCTCCAATTGCCCAGCGACTTCAACGCCGTCCACCGTGCCGGCAAACAGCGCCAGATCCCCGACTTCCGACGGGAAGAACTTGATCGTGCCGAGGAAGAAGAAGCACGCCATGATCCCAAGCGCGAAGCCAAAATCGCCGATGCGGTTGACGACGAACGCCTTGATCGCCGCGTCGTTGGCGCTGCGCTTCTGATACCAGAATCCGATCAGAAGGTAGGACGCGACGCCGACCCCTTCCCAACCGAAGAAAAGTTGCAGGAAGTCGTTGGCCGTCACCAGGGCCAACATCGCGAACGTGAAGAAGGAGAGATAGGAGAAGAACCGCGCCCGATGCGGATCCTCGCTCATGTACCCCCACGAATAGAGGTGAACCAGGAACGACACCGTGTTCACGACCACCAGCATGATCGCCGACATCGTGTCGATGCGAACGCTCCAGGTGGAGGTGAAGCCGCCGACATCGATGAAGGTGAAGAGCTCGATCAGCTGCTCATGGCCCTCGCCCCAGACGAAATCGATGAAAATCGGCCACGAGAGTAGCAGCGACAGGCCAACCGACGCGGTCGTCAGCGTCATCGCGACCTTGTCGCCGATGTAACGCTGCAGCAGCCCAGCAATCACCGCCGCGAACAGCGGGCCAAGGACGATCAGGACTTCGGGGGAGAATTGCACCGCCTCAGCCCCTCATCTGATTGATGTCTTCGACGGCGATGTTGCCGCGATTGCGGAAGTAGGTGACCAGGATGGCGAGACCGACCGCGGCTTCGGCCGCGGCGACGGTCAACACGATCATCGCGAAAATCTGGCCTTCGAGGTTCTGGAGGTAGGCCGAGAACGCGACTAGGTTGATGTTGACCGACAACAGCACCAGCTCGATCGACATCAAGATGATGATGACGTTCTTGCGGTTCACGAAGATGCCGAACACGCCAATCGTGAACAGCGCGGCGGCGACGATCAAATAGTGGAAGAGCGAAATTTCCATCAGCCGAGCCCCTGGCCCGGACGGATGTCTTTCAGCTCAACGCCCTCGGAGCGCTTGCGTCCGACCTGCGCGGCGATGTCCTGCTTGCGGACGCCTGGACGGTGGCGAAGCGTCAACACGATGGCGCCGATCATCGCGACCAAGAGAACCAGACCGGCCATTTGGAAGACGAGCACGTAATCCGTGTAGAGCACCCGACCGATCGCTTCGGCATTTGTGGTCTCCGTCGGCCCCGTCTGCGCCAGCGCGATCGGCACGCCATCGGCAGACATCGCGGCGCTGGCGACCAAGCCAAGCTCCAGCATCAATGCCAAAGCCACGACGATGCCGGCGGGCAGATAGGAGAGGAAGCCCTGCTTCATCTCGGCGAAGTCGACATCGAGCATCATCACGACGAACAGGAACAACACCGCGACGGCGCCGACATAGACAACCACCAACAGCATCGCCAAAAACTCAGCGCCCAGCAGCACGAACAATCCCGCCGCCGTGAAGAACGTCAGGATCAAGAACAACACCGAGTGCACAGGATTGCGCGCGGAAACGACCGCGAGTGCGGAGATCACCGCAATCGCAGACAGCACGTAGAAGGCGATCGCCGCCAACATCCGTTACACTCTTTCCAAAAATCCTCCCCCGCAAGCGGGGGAGGTGGCGAGCAAAGCGAGCCGGAGGGGGGTGTAATGCACCGCCCCCTCAGTCCGCTTCGCGGACAGCTCCCCCGCATGCGGGGGAGCATGAATGCATAGGCGCGCCGTCATCGATAAGGCGCATCCAGTTCCAAATTCTTCGCAATCTCGCGTTCCCAGCGGTCGCCGTTCGCGAGCAGTTTTTCCTTGTCGTAGTAAAGCTCTTCGCGCGTCTCGGTGGCGAACTCCAAGTTCGGCCCCTCCACGATCGCATCTACAGGGCACGCCTCCTGGCAGTAGCCGCAATAGATGCACTTCACCATGTCGATGTCGTAGCGGGTCGTCCGGCGCGAGCCGTCCTCGCGTGGTTCGGCCTCGATCGTAATCGCTTGCGCCGGGCAGATTGCTTCACAGAGCTTGCAGGCAATGCAGCGCTCTTCGCCATTGGCGTAGCGGCGCAGCGCATGCTCGCCGCGGAAACGCGGGCTCTGCGGGTTACGCTCGTAAGGATAATTGATCGTCGCCTTGCGCTTAAAGAAATATTTCATGCCGAGCGCGAACCCGCCCAGCATGTCGAGCATCAGAGCGCCTTTGGCGGCTTGGAGAATGCGAGACATCTCTATCTCCCCGCACAATTATAGGTGCGATAGACGAACCCGTCGAAACGCGTCTCTTCACTGACGTAGCTGACCGCGCCGGGGCAATGCGCATTGGCCTTTACGTCGGCGTCCTCACGAGTTTGCTCGCCGGCCTCGAAGCGCACGTCGAACAGATCGCCCGGCCCCTCGATGACTTGCGGCAGCGTCGTTGCGCAGGCGGCAAGCGCGAGCAGCGCGGCAGTGACAAGGAGCTTGCGCATCAGCCGCCCGCCACAGTGCTGGTCGCGGCCGGCGCGAGGAAGGTCACGTAATAGCCAAGCGCGACCACGGCCACCAGCGAGGTCGGCAGGAAGATTTTCCAGCCCAAGCGCATCAGCTGATCATAGCGGTAGCGCGGCACGATCGCCTTCACCATCGCGAACATGAAGAACATGACCCAAAGCTTGGCGTAGAAGATGAGCATGCCGAGCGCGGGATTGTCCACCGGTCCCCAGGGCAAGTGCCAGCCGCCGAGGAACAGGATCGTCGTCATCGCGCACATCATGACGATGTTGAGATATTCGCCGATCATAAAGAGGAGATACGGGGTCGACGAGTATTCGACCTGATAGCCGGCCACGAGTTCGGATTCCGCCTCAGGCAGATCGAACGGCGGACGATTGGTTTCGGCGAGCGCCGAGATGAAGAACATCCCGAGCATCGCCAGCATCACGACGCCGACAAGAATGTTGTTCGGGAATTCAGCGAAGTTGAAGATGCGGAAGCCATGCCACATCCAGATGCCGTCGCGCTGGGCATCGACGATGGTGGTAAGGTTCAGAGAACCCACCAGCAGCAACACGGTAATGATGATGAAGCCGATCGAGACTTCGTAGCTGACCATCTGCGCCGCTGATCGCAGGCCGCCGAGGAATGGATACTTCGAGTTCGACGCCCAGCCGCCCATGATGATGCCGTAAACGCCGAGCGAGCTGATGGCGAAGAGGTAGAGGATGCCGACGTTGAGGTCGGCGATAACGATGCCCGGCCCCCACGGCACAACGGCCCAGCCGACGAACGCCAGCACAAATGTCAGCAGCGGCGCCAGGATGAACACCGTCTTGTTGGCGCCGGCCGGAATGACGATTTCCTTGAACACAAACTTGAAGAAGTCCGCGAAGGATTGGAGCAAGCCGAACGGGCCGACGACGTTCGGGCCCTTCCGCAACTGCACCGCCGCCCAAACCTTGCGGTCGAACAGCAGCAGAAACGCGAGCGAGATCAGCAAAAGGATGCAGATCGCCAGGATCTGCCCCGTCTTCATCAGACCCCACTCCCATTCGATCGGGAGGTTGATCAGCGGAACGTAATCGGCGCCGGCGATCATTCCGCGGCCACCTTCAGCGCGCCGCCGCGCTGGCGCGAGCACTCCGCCATCGTCTTCGAGGCGCGGGCGATCGGGTTGGTGAAGTAGAAGTCAGTGATCGCCGTATGGAACGGCTCGTTCGAAATTTGGCCATCGGCGCCCAGCGTCGCCGGATCGAACCCAGACGCATCGGTCGCGCCAGGCGCATAGTCAACTTGGCCAAATGTCGGATGGTCGGCGATCATCTTGGTCCGCAGCGCGCCGAGCGTGTCGTAGGGCAGCGTTTTGCTCATGACGCCCGAGAGCGCCCGCAGGATCGTCCAATCTTCTTTCGCGTCACCTTTAGGGAAGGTGGCGCGCTGGCCGTATTGAACGCGGCCCTCGGTGTTGACCCAGGTGGCGTCTTTTTCGGTGTAAGCGGCGCCCGGCAGGATGATGTCGGCGCGATGGGCGCCGGCGTCGCCGTGGGTGCCAATGTAGATGATCTTGCCGGCCTTCGGCAGGTCGACCTCATCGACGCCGAGCAGCAGCAGCGTATCCAGCCCGCCAGCGAGCATCTCGCGCGCGGTTTTGCCGCCGACGCCCGGCAGGAAGCCCATGTCGAGCCCCGCAACGCGCGAAGCGGCGGTGTGCAACACGTTGAAGCCGTTCCAGCCATCGCGCACCAGCGCTGCGCTCGCGGCCAACTTGCCGGTCGACCGCAACAGCGCGGCGCCATCGGCCCGCGCTAATGCGCCGGCGCCGACGATCACCATTGGCTTTTGCGCCGCGCGCAGTTTATCGACCGTCTCGCTCTGCAGCTTCGTATCCGCGAACGAGGCGCCAAGATGCGCGCAGCCGTAGGTGAGGTCCGCCGCTTCCCCGATAACAGCGATCTCGGCCCCGCGCAGCCAAGCTCGGCGAATGCGCGCGTTGAGGACAGGCGCTTCGAGACGCGGATTGGTCCCAATCAGCAGAATGACGTCAGCTTCGTCGATGCCGGCGATGGTGGAGTTGAAGAGGTAACCCTGACGCGCGCCGCCGCCAACGGCGCTCCCATCGGCGCGGCAATCGGTGTTCGGCGAACCGAGCGCGCGGAACAGATCAAGCGTTGCCTTCATGCTCTCGGCGCAGGCCAGATCGCCGGCAATGGCGCCGATGCGTTTCGGATCACCCGAGAGCGCCTGCGCGGTTGCTTGCAGCGCTTCACCCCAAGTAGCCGGGCGCAGCTTGCCGTTTTCGCGGATGTAGGGGCGGTCGAGGCGTTGGCGGCTGAGGCCGTCCTCGGCATAGCGGGTCTTATCGGAAATCCACTCTTCGTTGATCTCGTCATTGACCCGCGGCAGCACCCGCAGCACCGCGTCGCCGCGCGCATCGACACGGATATTGGCCCCGAGTGCATCCATCACGTCGATGGTGTCGGTTTTGGTGAGTTCCCAAGGCCGCGCATTGAACGCGTACGGCTTCGAGGTCAGCGCACCGACCGGGCAGAGATCAATCACATTGGCCGAAAGCTCGCTGGTCAACGCCGCTTCCAGGTAGGTGGTGACTTCCATGTCTTCGCCGCGGCCCGTCGCGCCGAGTTCGGATACCCCGGCCACCTCAGTTACGAAGCGAATGCAGCGCGTGCATTGAATGCAGCGCGTCATCACCGTCTTCACCAACGGGCCCATGAACTTTTCTTCGACGGCGCGCTTGTTTTCGTCGAACCGGGACCCGCCGCGGCCATAGGCCACTGACTGGTCTTGCAGGTCGCACTCGCCGCCCTGGTCGCAGATCGGGCAGTCGAGCGGGTGATTGATGAGCAGAAACTCCATCACCCCTTCGCGCGCCTTTTTGACCGTAGCGCTCTTGGTGACGAGTTCGTTCAAAATCTCATCGCGCGGCGGCGGCAAGTCTTTCACTTGCTGCGCGCACGATGCGATCGGCTTCGGCCCGGATTTGCCGCCGACTTTCACCTCGATCAGGCACATGCGGCAATTGCCGGCGATCGAGAGGCGCTCGTGATAACAAAAGCGCGGAATCTCGGCGCCGGCGGCTTCGCACGCCTGCAGCAAGGTAAGCTCTGGAGGAACGTCGACTTCTACGCCGTCGACGAGGATTTTCGTCATCGCCAAGTTCGCTTTCGCGGACGCGCATGGACGATTTATTGCGTCGCCGCAAGGGGGCGAAAAGTCTCCTCCCAGCGCTTCCAGAATGCGTCGCGCGCGCGGGCATTTCTGAACGCAGCGTCATCGCCACGGGACCGCTCGCGCAACATTTTCAGCGGCTCCGACATAACGGGTTAAGCCCCGGACTTTGCTGCAATTTTACCGGAACGGCAGGCGCCTCGGCATGTTGGAGATGCAAGGGCGGGCAACAGGAGACTATTCCCCATGGCCAACCAACAAACGCCGCAAGACCAAAACCGCCAGAATCCGGGTCAGGATCAACAACGTCAGGCGCAGCCTGACAGGCAAAATGACGACGTGAACCGTCCGCAAACCGAGGAAGAACGCAACCGCGATCCCAATCGGAAGCAGGGCGACCAAGAACGTCCTCAGTAAGGTCGACGCTAGCACTGAACGGGGCGGCGCGAGCCGCTCCGTTTTCGCGTCTAGACCTTGGTCAACGCGCCCTCACCCACCACCGTGATCCACTCCCGCACGCGCCACGAGGCCACCACGCCTTGGTTTACGTAGGGATCGGCGCCAGCGAACTCTTCCGCCACGGCTGCACTCTCGCCCTTGAACACCAGCAGCCCAAACGGCGGATCACCACTCGGCACCGCCCCGCCGAGTTGCAACTCTCCACGCGCCACGGATGCGCGCGCGAGTTCAAGGTGCGCGGGCCGCAGCGGACCGCGACGTTCAAGATAGTCCGGGACGTAATCGTAGATGAGCAGGAAGTGCTTCACGTCGCTACCTGAAGTATTGCCTGTTGGCGTTGTACATCCAGGTTAGCAAGGCGAGCCACAAAATCGTTCTGATTGTTACCGAGACCATCTTCTCCGGCGGTCCCAGCAAGAACATTCCAACTTCAATCAAGACGATGAACATCGCGCAGGCAATAACTGCCCAGCGCCGCCCTTGTAGCAATCCCAAGATAGTCTGCCCCATCAAAAAGCCAGTAACGACCAGGGCGCCAGCGGACACCCAATCGCCGGACTCGGTGAAGCGAGGCAGGACATCCATGGCGCCAATCGCAACAAGGATCGCGAACGCGCAAACGAAAAGTCCCACGCCGACAGGCGGCTTGATCATATTACTCCGCCGCCACCGCGCGCACCTGATGCACGCCCTTGGCCGCGCGGTAGCGATCGATGCGTTGCTCGATCTCTGGTCGGAAGTGCTTGATCAAACCCTGGATCGGCCACGCGGCGGCATCGCCCAGCGCGCAGATCGTGTGGCCTTCCACCTGCCCGGCGACATCAAGCAGTAGGTCGATCTCGCTATGGTCCGCTTCGCCGCGCGCCATGCGCTCGAGCACCCGCCACATCCAGCCTGTGCCTTCGCGGCACGGCGTGCACTGGCCGCAGCTTTCGTGCTTGTAGAAATACGCAATGCGCGCAATGGCGCGGATGAGATCGGTTGATTGATCCATCACGATCACCGCCGCCGTGCCGAGCCCGCTCTTCAACGCTGACAACGAGTCGAAATCCATCAGCGCTGTTTCAGCTTCGTGTGCCGGAATCATCCGGACGGACGAGCCGCCCGGGATCACCGCTTTCAGATTGCCCCAACCACCACGCACGCCGCCGCAATGCTCTTCGATGAGCTGCTTTAGCGGAATGCTCATCGCGTCTTCGACGTTGCACGGCTTGTTCACGTGGCCGGAGATGCAGAACACCTTAGTGCCCGTATTGTTGGCGCGTCCGAAGCCAGCGAACCATTTGGCGCCGCGCCGCAGGATGGTCGGCACCACCGCGATCGACTCGACATTGTTCACCGTCGTCGGACAGCCATAGAGGCCGACATTCGCCGGGAACGGCGGCTTCAGCCGCGGCTGGCCCTTCTTGCCTTCGAGGCTTTCGAGCAGCGCTGTCTCTTCGCCGCAAATATACGCGCCGCCGCCATGGTGCATGTAGATGTCGAAATCCCAACCATGCACGTTGTTCTTGCCGACGAGCTTGGCGTCGTAAGCTTCCTTGATCGCGCGCTCCATCGCTTCGCGCTCGGCCACGTACTCGCCGCGAATATAGATGTAGCAAGCGTGCGCCTGCATCGCGAACGAGGCGACGAGGCAGCCCTCGATCAGCAGATGCGGATCGTGGCGCATCATGTCGCGGTCCTTGCAGGTGCCTGGCTCGGACTCATCGGCGTTGACGACGAGATAGTGCGGACGATCCTTCACCTCTTTCGGCATGAACGACCACTTCAAGCCCGTTGGAAAGCCGGCGCCGCCGCGGCCGCGCAAGCCGCTTTCCTTAACGTTGGCGATGATCCAGTCGCGCCCGGCGGCGATCATGTCGGCCGTGCCGTTCCATGCGCCGCGCTTCTTCGCGCTCTCCAGATCGGCGCCGTGGACGCCGTAGAGGTTGAGGAAGATGCGATCCTTATCCGCGAGCATGGTCATTCTCACTCTGCCGCGTGCGGCGGCGATGATACATATTACGTTGCATGAAAGACCAGAGCAGCACGATCCAGCCAATTGCGAGCGCAGCGTAGGCAGCATAGAGCCCAGCGCCCGCTTCCGGATCGCCGCGTAAACTCAACACGGCGATCGCCGACATAAGCACGATCGCAAAACCAATAAGCCGCTCCCAACGCGCCACCGCACGCAGCTCGGTGCGATACGCGGCGCGGCCTTCGGGGGTTTGCAGATCAGGCGGGGTGTTCATCGGCGCGGCCCCAGCAGCATGAAAACGCGCAAGCCGAACCAAAGCGCGCCAATCGCGGGGGCGGCGACATACATGCTGGTGATGTCGCGTTGGCCGATCGTCGCCATCCACGCCGCAAGCCCCGCGAGTCCAATTGCGAGCAATCCGTACACCAGCAACGCACTGCGCTTGACCACGCCGCCCATGCGGATTGGCTCATAGCGCGGGCGTTCACGCGGCTCACGCGGAGGCTCGACGTCCGTCATACTTTTTCCGGCAAGCCCGGCACCTTGATCGGCTTGCCGAGCGAGCCGTCATAGAGCGAGGGATCGGTGAGCACCTGCGGGCCGCCGTCCGGCGCCGAGGTCACGCGCCCCGTCGCCGAACCCGGCTCAATCTTCTCGCCGCGCGCCAGCTTATCAATCAACGCCTCCAGCGCGTCCGGCGTCAGGTCCTCGTGATAATAATCATCGATCGCCACCACCGGCGCGTTTACGCAGGCGCCGACGCACTCGACCTCTTCCCACGAGAATAAACCATCGCCGCTGACTACGTGCTTGTCGCCAATGCGCTTCTTGCACACCACCTTCAAATCTTCGGCGCCGCGCAGCATGCACGGCGTCGTGCCGCACAACTGGAAGTGATGTTTGCCGACAGGGGAGAGGTGAAACATCGTGTAGAAGGTCGCCACTTCCAGTACGCGGATCTTCGGCATTTCCAACAGCGCCGCGATCGCCTCGATCGCCAGCTCGCTGACCCAGCCGTCTTGCTTCTGCACCAGCCACATGATCGGGATGACTGCCGACTGCTTCCGCTCCGGCGGATACTTCGCCATCCACCAGCGCACCTCATCCATAGTGGCGGGCGCGAAGGCGAAGCTGTCGGGCTGCTCGGCGGCTAGGCGGCGAACACTCATCTCTCTCTCACTTCACGAAATCAACGCGGGCGATGCGCCCATTTTTGACGGTGTACAGAACCAGCGCTTCGAAGAACGGCCCTTCGGGCGAGCGTTCGCCCTTCTCGTGATCGATCACGACATCGCCGAGCACCATGCGATTGATCGACCAGGCGCGATTCTGCGGGTTCTCGGAAAACGTTTTGGCGTAACGGGCGCGGATAGCCGTGATGCCCGATTGCACCACGGCGCCGTTGAGATCGGCGATAATGCAATCGTCGGCGTAGGTGGCGCAGAACGCGTCGAGGTCACGCGCATTGTAGGCGTCGAACTGGGCTTGCACGATATCGGCGGCGCTCATTTGGGCCTCCGCGATGCGCGTTCCAGCGATTCATCGAGCCGCGCCTTGCGCAAGTCCCGCAGCAGCGGGCCGGTCAACGGCAGATAATGCAGCGCCGCCAAAACCACGACCCCGGCCGTGACGGCGATCAGAACATCGACGCCCGTCGGCAGCGGCACGCCGATGAGTAGGAACAAGGCGACTGGGATAGGAATCATGAACGCAGCGGACTGCACGATCAGCGCGCCGACGTAACGCTGGGCGCCGCCGGGAAAGCGCTCGCGCGCCTGCGGTCGCAGCAAATACGTAAAACCCACCGCCAGCGCGATCGCGACGCCCACCCACACGATGAAATTCAAAAACAGCGCGCCGCCGTCGACCACATTCATGGCGACGCTCTCCGCGCTTCGATGGCATCCAGCTTGGCCAACGCCTTGTTGGCGTCGTCGCGCGCCTTCAGTAGCGAGGCCCGCCGATAGGCGCGCAGATAGGTTTTCAGCACCGGCGCCTTCAACAGCGCCCCACGACGAATGACGATCAGCATCAGCAACGCTGGCAGAAACGACAGCGAAGACATTCCCGGAGATAGCGCCGGATCAAACCCGTTCGCGTCCATGATCTGCATGCGCAGCGGCACGACCACAAAGCCAATCAGGAGCCCGATCGCCAACCCTTGGATCGTGGCGCCGATGCGCACGCGCGTGGGGTGATGCTCGACATGCTCCGGCTGGAAGGCAAACAGCGCATGCAGCAGGAACGCCAACGCGATGACGAGAGCGACAAGGCCCTCGATCCAAAGCATCAACGGTGCATGCTCTGGAATCACCGATCGATCTCACCGAACACGATATCGAGCGAACCAAGCACGGCACTAACGTCGGCCAGCATGTGGCCCTTGCAGAGATAATCCATCGCCGCGAGGTGCGGGAAACCAGGGGCGCGGATTTTGAGGCGGTAAGGCTTATTGGTCCCGTCGCTGACGAGATAGACGCCGAACTCGCCCTTCGGCGCTTCCACCATCGCATACGCTTCACCTGCCGGTACGTGGAAGCCTTCGGTGTAGAGCTTGAAGTGATGGATGAGCGCCTCCATCGAGTTCTTCATCTCGGCCCGGCGCGGCGGCGCGAACTTCGAGTTCTCCGGCATCACCGGCCCCGGCGCTTGCCGCAGAAGCTTCACGCATTGCTGCATGATCTTGGTCGACTCGTACATCTCCTCGACGCGGCAGAGATAACGATCATAGCAATCGCCATTCTTGCCGAGCGGGATTTTGAAATCGAGTTCGTTGTAAATCTCGTACGGCTGTGAGCGGCGTAAATCCCAGGCGAGCCCCGAGCCGCGCACCATGACGCCGGAAAAACCCCACTCAATTGCATCCTGCGCTGTCACCACACCGATATCGACATTGCGTTGCTTGAAGATGCGATTGTCGGTGAGCAAGCCTTCGATGTCATGCACCGTGCGAGGAAATTGTTCGCACCAAGTTTCGATGTCATCGATCAACTGGGGCGGCAAGTCTTGGTGAACGCCGCCGGGACGCACGTAATTGGCGTGCATGCGCGAGCCTGAGGCGCGCTCATAAAACACCATCAGTTTTTCGCGCTCCTCAAAGCCCCAAAGCGGCGGCGTCAGCGCGCCGACATCCATGGCCTGCGTCGTAACATTCAGGAGATGGTTCAGGATGCGACCGATTTCCGAATAAAGAACGCGGATGATCGAGGCGCGGCGGGGCACTTCGATGCCAGCAAGCTTTTCGATCGCTAGACAGAATGCATGCTCCTGATTGATCGGCGCGACATAATCGAGCCGGTCAAAATACGGGATCGCCTGCAAGTAGGTTTTATACTCGATCAGCTTTTCGGTGCCGCGATGCAGCAGGCCGATGTGCGGATCGACGCGCTCGACAACTTCTCCGTCCAGGTCCAGCACCAGACGCAAAACGCCGTGCGCCGCCGGATGCTGCGGGCCGAAGTTGATCGTAAAGGTGCGCTTCTCTTCGGGCGGCGCCGGCGCGGCGGAAAGATCGTCAGCCATGATCGTCTGCTCCGCCGATGTCCGCGAACGCAGCTGCCACTTCGGCGCCAGTCATTTTTTGCGTCGGGTTGGCAAAGGCATAATTGGAGGGTTTTTCGTCGATAAAGATTTCGACTTCGAATGGGAATTGCTCTGGATTGTCGAACGCGTGCGCTGACACCGTAAACATTTTCTGGTCATGCGTGCGCCAGAAGAGGCTGGACCCGCAGGTTTTGCAAAAGCCGCGCTCCGCCCACTCCGAAGAGACGTAAATGCCAACAGCGTTCTCATCTTCGAACCGCACGTCGGTGCAGAACACCGTCATTGCCGGGCCGCCGCCCCAACGTCGGCACATCGAGCAATGGCACGCATCCATCGACATCTTCTCTGGCGTCGCGACGAACCGCGCCGCGCCGCACAAACAACGGCCGGAAAGCGGCGCGGCGATCATGGTTTAGTCCGATCGTCATTCGCCTTTTCATCACCCGGCAGCGTCATGCCTTCCCACGGCGAAAGAAAATCGAAGTTGCGGAACGCTTGCGTGAGCTTCACCGGCTCGTACACGACGCGCTGCTGTTCGCTGTCGTAGCGTACTTCGACGTGGCCGGAGAGCGGGAAGTCCTTGCGCAACGGGAAGCCCTGGAAGCCGTAATCGGTCAGCAGCCGCCTGAGGTCCGGGTGATTGGCGAACAGGATGCCGTACATGTCGAACGCCTCGCGCTCGAACCAATCGGCGCACGGATAGATCGACGCGATACTGGCAACAGCCGTCTGCTCATCCGTAGCAATGCGGAGGCGGATGCGATGGTTCAGCTGCATCGACAGCAAATGATAAACGACGTCGAAGCGCTTGGGGCGCTCCGGATAATCGACACCGCATAGATCGATCATGCTGGTGAACTTGCAGCGCGGATCGTCGCGCAGGAATTTGATCACCGCGAAGATTTGATCGGCGCGCACCGTCAGGTTCAGCTCGCCGAACGCGACTTCGTGCGCTTCGACGGCGCTGGTCATCGACGCCGCGATGTGGGCGCCCAGATCCTCAAGCGCTTGGCTCATCGGATGATGTTTCCCTCGCGGCGGATTTTGCGCTGCAGTTGCAGCACGCCGTAGACCAAAGCTTCCGCCGTCGGCGGGCAACCCGGCACGTAGATATCCACTGGCACCACGCGGTCGCAGCCCCGCACGACCGCATAGCTATAGTGATAATAGCCGCCGCCATTGGCGCACGAGCCCATCGAGATGACGTAGCGCGGGTTCGGCATCTGGTCGTAAACCTTGCGCAACGCCGGCGCCATCTTGTTGGTCAGCGTGCCAGCGACGATCATCACGTCGCTCTGGCGTGGGCTCGCGCGCGGCGCAAAGCCGAAGCGCTCGAGATCGTAGCGCGGCATCGAGGCCTGCATCATTTCAACGGCGCAGCAGGCCAGCCCGAACGTCATCCACATCAGCGAGCCAGTGCGCGCCCAAGTGATGAGATCGTCCGCCGCTGCGGTGATGAAGCCTTTGTCCGCGAGTTGGTCGGACAAGCCGGTGTAGAACGGATCGTCTTCCTTGACCGGAAAGCCGCCCTCAACACCCGCGCGTCCAGCGCCGCCGGCTGGCGTGGTCACTCCCATTCGAGCGCGCCCTTCTTCCATTCGTAAATAAAGCCGACAGTAAGGACACCGAGGAAGGCCATCATCGACCAGAACGCGAACTGGCCGGCCTCGGCCGGCATGTCGCCAAGGGTGATCGCCCACGGAAACAAGAACGCCACTTCGAGATCGAAGATAATGAAGAGAATGGAGACCAGGTAGAAGCGCACGTCGAACTTCATGCGCGCGTCATCGAAAGCGTTGAAGCCGCACTCGTAGGCCGACACCTTTTCCTTATCGGGCGACTTAGGCGCGATCACCCAGGCGGCGATCAAGAAGCCCGCGCCAAGCACCGTGGCGATGGCGAAAAAGATGATGATCGGCAGATAATCGAGCAGATCTAGGCCCATGTGCTCCACCTAAGCCGCAGCGGGCCGCAACGCCAGGGTTCCAGGCGCCGCAGCCGCGAAATCGGCGCGGACGCTAGTAGCGCCCGCTGGCGATGGCAATCCGGGTTTGTTGTGGAATATCAGAGCGAAGAATGGCGCGAGTGACGGGACTCGAACCCGCGACCTCCGGCGTGACAGGCCGGCGCTCTAACCGACTGAGCTACACCCGCGTCTCTTTCGCGAGAGGGGCCGGAATTAGGGCAACCCGTTCCCCCGGTCAAGCGCGCGAAGACCGGGCTTATAGCAGAGAAAGATTAAGGTCCGGTCGCTGCGTCAGCGGCGCTGAGGCGAACCGGATCGTCCCAGGATTGGCTGGGCGAGGTCAGGCGCAACAGCGCCTCGAGCCGATCGTTCGGGACCGCCTTTTCGGTCCCCGCCATGTCGCTGACGCCCACAAAGGCTTCGCCGGTCGCGGTATCGATGGCGACGACGGAGAGCCCTTCAAGACATCCGGACTGTGCGCAACCAGCGAACACGAGGGCCTGCACCCCACCGCCAGCGGCGATCGGCGCTGGCCGTTGAACCGCCATGGCATGCAAGAACCGCGCTTGCTCCCGTTCCGATAACCCCAACGCATCCAATGAGTACCGTTGGGCTGCCGGCTCGGCCATGAACTCGATGTAGGTTTTGCCGGCGAAGGGCCGCAGATCCTGAGTCGCAGTTGCAGCCGCAGCAGCGGGCGCCGAGGCTGCCCCCTGAGGTCCCAAGCCAACCTCGCCGCATCCCGCGACGGTCAGCGCAGCAGCGCCCAATGCAACAGCCAACCACTTCATGGCCGGCAGCTTAGCACCCGAGTCGCCTGGGGACGAATGGGTTATCCACAACCCGGGGCGGATCAGAAAAAGAAGCGGGACGCACCAGGCGCCCCGCTTCAGGCGTTCGCGGAGCCTTAGTGGCGGCGATCCCACCTGTTCTCCCGGCGATCCCAACGATTTTCCCGGCGGTCCCACTGGTCTTCGCGGCGGTCCCAGCGATCCTCGCGGCGATCGTAAACATCCTCCAACCGGTCGCGCGGACCGTTAAAGCTCTGCGCATCGCGATAATCTTCGCGAACATCGCGAACGTCCTCGCGCCGGTCAGCGCGATTTTCGCGGCGATCCCAGCGGTTTTCGCGCCGGTCCGCTCGATCCTCAATTCGATCGCCGCGCTCGTGCGCCGACGCGGGCGCGGCCGCGCTGAACGTCACGAGTGCGGCGAGTGCGCAAAGCACGAACTTTCCGGTCATTCTCATGGGTAAGCTCCTCCGTTAGCCCCTCACTTGTCCAACGGGGAACATACGGAAGTCCGTCGCCGGTTCGGCGCGTTTAACCTAGTGCGCGCCTGGCGCTTGCCGTGGCTGCGCGAACTCACACAGCCTCCTACGCCGAGGCTTCGGAGGGCAGCCTTCGCTCCGCTGCGCGCAGCGGAGGCTGGTGGGCGGTGAGGGGATCGAACCCCCGACCCTCTCGGTGTAAAATAGAGGGTCAACGGTTTTGCTGGTTTTTGCGCAGTTTCGCCGACCCGCGACAACATTCGATTTTGCAGTTGTAGATCAGACTCTTACTGCCTGTTTGCTTGGGTTTCAGCCGCGCCCAGCTTATCTTGAATAAGCGGCGAATGGGCGCCGCTGTGTACCCGCACTGTACCCGCAAATATGCACCCGGCGAAGCTCATCCGGCTCACGAAACGCAGCATCGAGGCGCTCAAACCTAGCGGCGAGCGCTACGACGTGTTCGACGCCGACCTGCGCGGTTTCGCCGTGCGCGTACTTCCGTCCGGGCGGAGGACTTACCGCTTCAAATATGTCGCCAACCAGCGCCAGCGCGTCGTCAGCATCGGCGAGCACGGCGCGCCGTGGACCTGCGAAGATGCGCGCACGCAGGCGCAGATTCTGCGCGGGCGCGTCGCTCACGGCGAAGACCCAGCCGCCCAGCGGGCCGCCGCGGCCTCAGCACACAGCGCGGCGGCGCTGACGCTGGCGACGCTGATCGAAACGTGGTTGGTCGATGGCCGCGCCGCCGCGCCCAACAAACGCGACAGCTCCTGGACACATGATGCTAGCCGCTTGCGCCGCCACATTATCCCCCTGCTCGGCGACATAGAATTACCCGTACTGACGCGGCGTCAAATTGAGCGCGCCCAAGTTGATATCGTCGCCGGGGCTACCGCCGCCGACGTAAAGACCGGCAAACGCGGCCGCGCCATCGTCCGCGGCGGGCGAGCTGCGGCGCGCGCCGCTATTATGAGTCTATCAGCTTGCCTCAATTGGGGTGTCGCTTGCGGCTACCTGGGCGCCAATCCGGCGGCGGGTGTGAAAAAAGTCGCTGCCGCCAAACGGGAGCGTTACCTCAACGAGGCTGAGGTGCTCACTCTTTTGCAGACCATCACCAAGATGCAGGTGACTGGCGCGCTTAAGGCGCCGCTCGCCGATGCGCTACGTCTGCTGCTGCTGACTGGCGCCCGAAAATCGGAGATTCTTGAACTGCGCTGGAGTGAAGTAGACCTCGAGCGCGGTGTTCTCAAACTGCCGGCGCGGCGCCACAAGAGCGGCGTCTGCAGCGGCGACAAGGTCGTCACTTTGAGCGCGCCAGCGATCGATCTAATCGCCGCGCGCCCGCGCCTCGGCCCCTTCGTCTTTCCCTCCTCGCGCGGCGGCGGCCACGTCGTCGGTGTGCACAAACTTTGGCGTAAGCTTATGGCGCAGGCCGGACTAACGGACGTGCGGCCGCACGATTTGCGTCACACATTTGCAAGCTTCGCCGCCGCCGACGGCGCCAGCCTCCTCACCATCGCAAAGGCGCTGGGACACAGCCAAACCCGCACCAGCGAACGCTACAGCCACCTCAACGATACATCCGTCCGCCAACTCGCAGAAAAGGTCGCCGCCCGCATCATGACCCCGGCGGCGGCGGCGCCGACACCCAACGCTGCAACGTCGATTTCGGGACGCCGAGCCGGCGCTGCATGACCCGGTAGCTTAGTCCCTCCGCACGTAAGGCTTCAGCGTCCCTCAGCCAGAGCGGCGTCCCGCGTTGAGGTGTCCCGCGGGGCGGGCGCGTTGCAAGAGCGTCGCAGCGCCTCACTCTCGACCCGGACAGCGGCGCGTCCCGATACTCCCCGGCTTCCGCTATCGGCGTCTCAGTGAAGACGTGCGCAGCGCGCGGCAACACTGGCGGCCGCACTGCGCCCGGGACAAGCGCCGCCAACGCTGTCAAAGCGCGCTTCAAGCTTAGGCCACGCGGGACAGCGGCCAACGATTGGGACGACCCGACGGTCTTGTCGCTCCGCGATTGCGCTCCGTCCCCCGCCAGCGGGACAGCGTGGTGGGACGGCTCGGTTGCCGCCAGCAACCAGTAGAGCGCCGGCTCGGCGAAACCGAGCGACCAAAAAATCAGGTGCGCGTGATCTTCGCGCGGCGCCGAAGCTTCTGAGAGATCAGCACGCAGCTGCTCGATACGCAGCTCGGCGTGCTGCAGCGCTTCGTTGAGCGGCGCCTGCAGAATAACGAGCCGGGAGCCCGGAATATCCGCCGGCAGCGCCCGCAGCGCTTCGCGGTTGGCGACCATGTCGGCCTCAATCGCCGCGATCTCGGCTAAAAGCGGCGCCGCCGCCTCAGCGTGCGCCATTTCAAGTGTGGCGGCCCACGCGTGCTCGACCCCCATCGCAGTGACGCCGGCGAATAAAAACATCAATGCCAAACCGACGACGCCGCTGATCCAGCCGCCGCGAGAAAACGCCCGCTGCGCCAACGCGGCGGAGGCGTTGGCGAGTTGCTGCGTCAGCAGAGTTATGACGGTCAGCACCAGCCAACCAATCTGCCCAAAGGTCGGCGGCCACGAAGTGATTCCCGTCGTCCAACCCCAGGCGCCGAACAACGACAGCGCTAAAGTCAGAATGTTTGCGAAAGAGCGCGCGCCGGCGCCGATACGAGACTGCGTCATGCGCAACAAGGCAGCGCGAACACCGAGTCTGATCTTTAACGACGTCCTATGCGATCAATGCGCAGCAAAAGCCCGCACCTTCAAGGCGGTGGAGAACTTACTTTTTCTGTGCTTTGTCCTCGGTCTCGTTGGCCGCTACATCCTCGTCGCTGCGGTTTGCGGCGCCGGAGCCGCCGCTTGCATTTGGCTTGGGGGACCCGGCCGGCGGCCGCCGCGTCGTCGAACGCGAACGGCGGGTGCGGGCAAGCAGCCACGCACGGAAGTCGGCCAGAACGTAGTAAGGCTTCGAACCGAAAAATGTCATCACCGGTCCGTCGCCGCGCCACGCATGTTTAGCCAAGGTCGCGGGCTGCATCCGGAAGCCCAGCGCGCGGGCGTAGCGCGCCGCCTCGTCGCGGGTCAGATGCCGCTGCTCCGGCCAGTTGAGCGGATCGTCGTCAATGGTGTTGCTCATGCTGAAACGTCTCGCATCCAACGCGCTCGAGCCCGAGCGCAAACGGGACAGATCAGTCGCCAAAAATCGCGCCAACAAAACTGGTGCAGATGCCTTTAGCGGTTCGATTTCGGTGAACCGTTTTTGCGTCGGCCCGGCGCACGCAGGGGCGCGAAACGCGGATCCGACGTGGCAATCGTTCACCACACCTGCCGGGCGGCCCTTTGGCTCCCAGCGATACGCGCGCCCTCGCATTTAATCCAAGCATCTCCCTTCGGCATCGCCGCGCCAGCGCCTACCCACGCCTCGCATAGGCCCCGCAAATTCTCCTCAGCTCGTTTGATCGAAACGGCGGTGACTTTTGACCGACGCGGCACGACTACTGCGCGTCTGAGCAAATCCTCAGCAGATAGCCGCACTTGACCGATCCGAGCGCAGGCCTGTCGCGTACGCTCCCACTCGTCAGAGAAGAGCTCGAGCCCGTGCGAAGGCACGAACTTGCCGTTCAGAACATCGAGCCGCAGCGGCGTCGCGAAATCACCTTCAGTGAGTTGGCGCCCGGCATCGGCCGAGTAAGCGGCGACCATGCCGGTGACAATCAAATCCTGAAATTTGGCGCCTGCGGCTTCGAAAGCTTGATCCGCGACGATATCATCCCGCTGCAGCCGCTCCAGCCGGCAGCGTGCGGTTTCCGTTATCCTGACGCGACCGTCGGCGTCATCAACCAAGATGCCGTAGACATGCGCCGCGAGGGCGTGGCGCGCCATCAGGCGATCGGACGACCAGACTTCGCCCCACAACATCAGCGACACGGCCTCACGTGGTGTCACATCGCGGCGCGTGCGCTTGAGCGGCGCAGACCTCCCCGCCGCCGGCGCCGCTTCGCTGCTCAACTGCTGCAGCGGCCCCGCAGCGAGCCAAGATCTGAGGCCGCCGAAATCAATATCAATCAATGCCAACGCACGGCGCACACTTCCGAGGTCGTTGGCCGAAAGCGCCTGCTGCAGACGCTTCTGCGGCGCCCCGCGTGCAGGGGAGCCGCGAGCACGGCGCGCCGCGATCAAACTGCCCGCCAATGCGCGCGCTAGCGCCAATGTGGAGTGCGCGCTGATGTTATCCGCGATGGGCTCGAACGCCTGGTCTCCGTGGTGCGTGAGGATACTGGCTTCCGCCCATGAACGGGCTCGAGCTGCGGCGTCGGAGCCGGTCACCCAGGCGCTGCGGGATGCGTTTTGAGACATGCAGCGCAGTTAAGCACGCCGGGATCGGTCGGCAATGAATTCGGTTCACGGCGCGCCGAACCAAGTGACCCGACCCAAGCCCTCGGTCATGACCGTAGGTGACAGAGCCGAAACCGACTTCGAGGTGAAACGAACTTTACGCGCCAGACGCAGAGCGGAGGTTCCTGGGCCGTCGCTTTAGCTCAGCCTCCGGCGACGCCGCCGAGCGTCCGCCAGCGCGCAGTTACGAGCCGTTCAGGCCTCCACTCGCACTGACACGAAATCGCCGAAGGTTGTCATCGCGTCGTCCAGAATGAACGGCTCGAATGCGCGCTAAGACAGCCCCTACACACAGCACGATCCCAGAGCAACGCCGAGGGCTTCGCCCCCGGACCCCCGCTGCGCAAAACAAGAAACAACAAAACCAGAAGGTAAAAAGGTAAAAAGCCAAAAGCTAATTGAGCGTTCTGGCGACACGGAAGCCTAAGCTGTAGCTCCGGTGCGACGGGGGGTTCCTGATCCGGTACGCGGAACGGAGGTCCTGCGGGTAGTTGCTCCTCGAGCCGCCACGGATCACCCGGTTCGAGCAAGAACTCGTTTCGTAGGCGGAGCCATTGCTTGGGACGGAGTCCAAACTGGTCGCATAACAATCCTGCGTCCATTCCCACACATTGCCGATCATGTCGGACACTCGAAAGGCATTTGCCCGGTACGACCCAGCAGCAGAGGTGTAAAGCGCGCCATCGTTACATGTGCTCGCCCCAGTCCAAGACGAATAGCGCGCCCGTGCTGTCGCGTCAGCGCCATTGGCATCAGCGCATCCGGAGTTCGCTTCTGACCCCCAAACCCACGGCGTGATAGTTCCCGCCCGCGCTACGTATTCCCACTCCGCTTCGCTAAGCAGCCGGTAGCCGCCGCGTGTTTGCGTGTTGAGCCACGTCACATAGGCGCGCGCGTCGTCCCAATTCACGCATACAACAGGGTGATCCTCGCCTTGTGTGAAACCTGGACTGCGCCATGTGGCGCTAGCGGTTTGCTCCGAAGAACCGCTGGCGTTGACCGTGTAGCAATTGCCGCCATCGGCGCGACCGGAGGAGCGTGTGAAAGCTGCGTACTGACCGCGTGTTACCTCAAAGCGCCCCACCGCAAAGTTACGCGCGAAAGTAATGCGCCGTTGCGGGCCTTCATCGGTCTGACGGTTAGCTTCGCTAGCGGGCGAACCCATCGTGAAGCTGCCGGCGGGGATCACAACCATTTCGGGGCAATCGGAGCAGTCGCGGAACGTCTGGCCAAGTTGCAATACCGGTGTATCTGCCTCAGCTTCCGGTGCTTGCCCTGCGCGCTCCTGCGCCGCCGGCAATTGCAGCAATCCGGCGGCATTCAAACCGAACACCGCCAGCGCAGTCGCGACAACGCCGCCGACAATAAACAACGGCGCGCGCCGCGCCGCGGCGCTATCGTCGGCTTTGCCGCCGATTTTGCTCAAATCCAGAATACCACTGCTGACGCTGGCGCGCAGCGCCGCGATCAGGCGCGCCACATCATCATGAAAATCCGGATTGCGCCGGATGATCGCCGCGTGGCGGCGCAGCAGCGGACGCACGCTTTCCGGCAAATCCTCCGCACGCGGCATAGAAGCGCCATTGACCAGCACCGGCACAACGTCGAGCCCCGGCGTCGCCAACGCCGTCTCGATCTCAATGCGCACCCAGTCGTTCGGATCGTCCAGCCGCCGTGCGCCGCGTTCAACGCGCGCCGCCAACCAGTTCGGCCCGATCAGGATCAACGCTACGCGGCAGCGCGGGAGCACCGTCTTTATGTACTCGCCGAAATCGGCACCGGGTCGAAGGTTGTCCACGTCCATGAAAACGCGGCGCTTACCGAAGCGCGCCGCGAACGCATCGTGCATGCGCCCTGCAACATCGGCGGTATCATCGCGCCGATAGCCGATAAAGATCGCTTCGCCTGCCATGCCTCGCCCCCAAGGCTTCCCTACACAGCGACGCGGCGACCCGATGTGCAGTCGGGCGTTCGGAAGCTACCCTAGCCGCGCCAAGCCGAACCGTAGTCAGCTAGGCCAGACCTGCAAAGGCCTTCGGCCCCAAACAACAATGTCTCGAATGCGGCTGCCTCCGGCCAATCAAGCGATCAGGCCATCGGGCAGCTAAGGGCCAGCGCCTGCCCGCTGGTAATATTTCACGTCGGGCTTGGTCTCTCAATTACTGCCGCTGGTCATGCTGCGTGAGCTAAGGCTCGATCTCGCCGATAAGCGACGTAGCTCACGTCAGAAGCGCTCATCTGGCTCCGCGACCAACTCCACCTCCCGGAGCGTGCAAACCATATTGCCGCCTGCGATCGGTCTGGCGCCGATGAAGACTTCTCCGTCGTCGCCCACTTCCGCCTGAATTACGATCACCGCCGTTACGCTCCCGCTTTGCTCATCTCGGTGAACGCCGCAAATAGGCAGGGAAATGGGGTGAGGTTTGCTTCCACTTGGGATGCAAAACACGGCGACGCCCGCCTTGATGTCCGCTTCAGTCGCGCTTCGCCCGCGAATTGCCGGTGTGCTTCGCCACTCGGCGATGACAATCGGGCCCCACAAGTCTGTCATGCGTCGATGTTCGTAGAACGGGCTGAGAACTGCAACGTCCAGAATGGGCCAGCGATGCCCAAGCCGCGATTTTGTTACGCGCGGCAGAGCCGATCCACCCCCGCCGTCGGTAATGCTGCATGCGCTAAGGCACGCCGTCGCCGAAAGCTGTCCTTCGGCGAAACAAGAGGCCCTAGAACACTAGCCGCACGGACGGCCCCTCGATCGATCCGTCTCGAGCCAGCGCCAGTCCCTCTTGATCGATGACACGCTGAACTGTGTGTCGGACTTCATCTATCCAACCGTCAGGGAGACTCCAGCCTTTGACACGTGCAACTCGCTCAAGCTCGGTCCGAAACCTCACGACTAGTGCTTCGTCACGATCGCCCACATCAAAACTCCATTCTTATTGTCGTGCCACCTTCGCTTGATGGCAACCACATCGACCGGCCTACCCGATCCATTGCGGTCAGTCGCTAAAGGGTACGCAAACGGCGCGATCTCGCCGAGATCAGTCGTTCGTCTGCGGTGCAGCGTTCGCCCGTTCGCAGGCGGCGCGCGTTTCTTCCGGTTCGATGCCGGTCAACGCGCCAAACTCGCAGTAGTCTCGGTCACGGTCATTTTGGTCACGATAGACGTGCGGAGCCGGGTTGGTGGAATGCACTTTATCAACCGCTAAAGCCGGTTGATCGTCTCCCCAGACGACGTGCGCGGACACGTCAACTGCGAGATCATTGATCGCAAGAGATCGCGCCTCCTGATTGGCTTGGTCATTCTGAGAAATCGCCTCGTTGAGCGTGATATAGCTTGGGTCAGAAGTAAAACTGATCGCCTCATTCCAATCTGCGCGAAAGCTTGGACAACCCGGATGCGCCAAGTACGCCCCGTGATGTGAAAACAAGGCAACTGCTTGAACCCGCACGTAGGTGCCGTTCATGGGGCGTCCCCCGTCCGCTAGGTCACAGAAGTTTATCGGCACCGGTTGCTGGGTCGTGCCCCGAGGCGTGGTGTACGAGCTGAAGGGGGCGAATGCCTCTGAGGCGTCATCGGGGAATCGCCGGTAGG